>Ga0310696_10000246_pt1 | contig 92124 bp, 64 predicted proteins | sample AusTroGonzalo_MG_4_FD_203885 | JGI IMG/M metagenome (GOLD analysis project Ga0310696, IMG submission 203885) | Bovine rumen microbial communities from tropical cattle in Woodstock, Queensland, Australia - Gonzalo_02 (v2) (version 2) | ecosystem: Host-associated > Mammals > Digestive system >...
CCCTTAGCGAGTCCTTCTTCTACCTTAGCCTTACCCTTCAGGTAGGTCTGGCTCTCGTAATAAATCTTGTCGAAGCCAACGCCCATCTTCTTGTAGGTCTCATCGAAACCGGCATACACCCAGTTGTTCATCTTCTCCCACAAGGCGCGTACTTCGGGATCGTTGTTCTCCCATTTTACCAGCATCTCGTGAGCCTCCTTGATCAGTGGAGCCTCCTGCTTAGCCTTCTCCTCGTCCATGCCCTGAGCCACGAGTTCTTTTACCTCCTCGCGGTAGTGCTTGTCGAAGGCTACGTAGTAGTCACCAATCAGGTGGTCCCCCTTCTTGCCAGATGACTCAGGTGTCTCGCCATTGCCGTACTTCAACCAAGCCAGCATAGACTTACAGATATGAATACCGCGGTCGTTCACGATGTTGGTCTTCACCACCTTGTTGCCGTTGGCCTCCATAATCTGAGCCAATGACCAACCCAGCAGGTTGTTGCGTACATGACCAAGGTGCAGGGGCTTGTTGGTGTTGGGTGAACTATACTCGATCATCACGAGGGGAGAGTTCTCGTCTGCTTTCTTCATGCCGAAGTGGTCGTCCTGATCCATAGCCTGCAGCAACTGCAGCCATGCACCTTCGCCAATACTCAGGTTCAGGAATCCCTTTACTACGTTGAATTTCTCCACAGCCGAACAGTTGTCGACCAGATACTGACCAATCTCCTGAGCTGTCTGCTCGGGTGATTTCTTAGCTGCCTTCACAAAGGGGAAGACCACCAATGTCAGGTTACCCTCAAACTCGCTGCGTGTCTTCTGCAGTTGCAGCATCTTTTCGTTTGCCTCCATGCCGTAGAGTGCCTTCACGGCCTCGCCAGCGGCTTGACTAATCAGTGTCTCGATATTCATATACCTCTTTATATATATTATTTATTTGGGGTGCAAAGGTACTATTTTTTATTGGAATGGACAAATAAAACGCAGGTTTTTGCGTATTCGTGCTTGTAAAGTCACTTTATTTTATTACCTTTGCAGTCCCAAAAAGTAATATGGAAAATACAAAATGAAAAAAATTGTTTTATTGATGATGACCATGATGCTCGCAGTCGCTTCATGGGCACAGTCGGGCGAGGTGGTGACCCCGCCGGCAGGATTGCAGACCGAGGAGTGGTTGTTAACAGCGCAGCGCTATGACCCTACAGCGTACACCGTAGATGCTGCTCAGACCTTGTACATCGGTGTGGATGGTCAGGATGTTTATGTGAAGGGATTGAACCTCTATCTGCCTGAGGCTTGGGTGAAGGGTACCATCGTGAATGGTCAGGCAACCTTCGCTGCCAATCAGTACTATGGTTCTATGACTGATGACGAGTACACGAGCTATGATACCTACTTTGCAGGTTGCGATGTCTCTTGGTTTGACGGCGTCTCAACACTGAAGCCCACGGATGTGACCTTTACTATTAATGAGGCAGGCGACCGTTGGACAACAACTTCTGCGCTGGTGGTGAATACCCTGACCGATGGTATTGCAGGTTTTGATTTCCTGAAAGATGTAGTTCTTGCTAAGTCTCACGATGTGGCTGCCACACCCAAGGCTCCCACGATTGCTTACTATATGCCCTATGATAATACGGAAGGCTATGGTGGTATTTCGCTGAACTTCCCACCTGTGGATGTAGATGGTAATCCACTGCTGACCAGTAAGTTGAGCTATATTATATTTAAGGATGTGGAGAGAGTTTGCTCGCCCATTATGATTCCTGCCCTTCAGGAAGATGGCGAGACTTTCGAAGATATGATGGAGATTCCTTACAACTTCACCGATGGCTATAACATCGAGGCTCACGGCTACGCCGCTTACTTCTACGAGCCCAGTAATGCTTTTAATGCCATAGGTGTGAAGGCCATCTATCGTGGTGGCGACGAGGTGCGTTTGTCGGATATCACTTGGTTGAATCTTCAGCCTTATGCTGATGAGTCCACCGTTTTCGACTTCAATGCTCTGGACAAGGATACTACACCTTATTCTACCAGCTCTTCTCATGCTGGTGATATCACCGAGGATAAGGTGCTGAAGCAGGGGGATGTCACACTGACCGTTTCACCTTGTGAAGGTGGAAACACGCCTAACCGTTACTGGCTTGACTATAACCTCCAGGCTCTTCAGTTGCGTCTCTATGGCGGTAAGCTGACTTTTGAGGTGCCCGCCAACAGCACTATTGAAAAGATGTATTTCTTTGCTGGCGACTGGAATGACTATAATGAGTTTGATAGCGGTGAGTTCTCAGATGACCTGGTATGGACTGGCTCTGCTCAAAAGGTGGTACTTACCATTGATAGCAGTAAACCCAACACCAAGTTGAATAAGATTGCTGTGGTGGTCAAGGAAGACCTCACAGGCATCAGCACCGTCAATGAGACACCAGTCGAGACAATGCGTACTTTCGATCTCCAGGGCCGCAAGGTTAAAAATGTCACCAAGGGTCTGGTTATCGAGCAGAGACGTATGGCAGATGGTACTGTCAAGAATGTGAAAGTGGTTCGTAAGTAAGGCGTTCCTTTATTTACGCCCAATAATTTCATCAACAATGGCGCTGGCCTCCTCTCTTGTGAATGGAGCAGAGATGGTCGAAGCGCCATTTTCAATTTCCATATTGACGCGTGGTACGCAAAGAGCGCGATTGCCCATAACGAATGCGACAGGCTTGCCAATGTTCTGGCGCGTCATCTTGGCCCATCGTTTGGCGTCTTTCTCGCTAAATTGTAGCTCGATGACTGCGTGGCCGGCGAATGTCTCGTTGGAAACGTAGATATCGTCAAGTGTGGGATTCTGTAATGACTGACTTTCGCTCATCTTGATTAGATAAATGGCGTAGATCTCGCCCTCTTCTTCGGGAACGTCGGTCTTGAACTGGGCGAGCATCACTTGGCAGTCTTCAGGTAACGCCATACGTAAGGAGTCTGTGCGCATAGCCTCCATGAAACGAGCTGTGTCGGCCGCAGTTACAAAACCTACCATAGGCTTATCATTGAAAGCAGTCCGGAAACTGTTCTCGGGAGCGTACTTGGCAATTACTGGCATATACTCGCCTGTGTCATAGGTTTCGTGGATTGTGAATGTACTCTTGACGGGCTGCTGCAAATGCTCTATGGTTGTCTCGTTCTTTTTGGTTTGCGTGCATGCCACGAATGCGATGGATGCAAGCATGATTGTTGCTAGTTTTTTCATATTACTTGTTTTTGGTTTTGATGGCAAAGGTAGGAATAAAATGGTAATAAAGCAAGCGATTGAAAGTTAAAAGTGTTAAATAAGTATAAATCGACGCTTCAATTATGATTTCTCATTCCTTGTTTCTCATTTAATTAGTACCTTTGCAGTCCGATTATTGGAGGGGAGGGGCTTAGACTCCCCGTGAGTGTCGTGTAAATAGTGCCTGTCTTTGGCCGGATAGCACGGTTTGTGAATCGGCATTCAGTGAACAACAATTATTAGGTAAAACTGTTTTTTAGTAAAATTAAACGAAGAAATGAACACTTTAAGTTACAAGACCGTCTCGATTAACAAGGAGACAGCCAAGAAGGAGTGGGTCGTAATCGATGCTACTGATCAGGTAGTAGGTCGTCTCGCTTCAAAGGTCGCAAAACTGATCCGTGGTAAGTACAAGCCCAGCTATACTCCTCACGTGGATTGTGGCGACAATGTCATTATTATCAATGCAGCCAAGGTTAAGTTCACCGGTAAGAAGGAAACTGACAAGGTTTATACCCGTTACACAGGTTATCCTGGTGGTCAGCGTTTCAATACTCCCGCTGAACTGCGCAAGAAGCCTTTCGGCGTAGAGCGTATTCTCCGTCACGCTGTGAAGGGTATGCTGCCAAAGGGTCCCCTCGGACGCAGCCTGCTGAACAACCTCTATGTTTATGAGGGAACAGAACACAAGCACGAGGCACAGCAGCCAAAGGCTATTGATATTAACTTGTATAAATAATTGAATAGAGATGGAAGTAATTAACGCAATAGGTCGTCGTAAGAGCTCAGTGGCTCGCGTTTATCTGTCAGAAGGTACTGGCAAGATCACGATCAATAAGAAGGACTTAACCGAATATTTCCCCTCAGCCATTCTGCAGTACGTGGTAAAGCAGCCTCTGACACTGCTGGAGTGCGCCGAGAAGTACGACATCAAGGTTAACCTCGACGGTGGTGGTTTCACAGGTCAGAGCCAGGCTCTGCGTCTCGCTATCGCCCGCGCTTTGGTAAAGGTTAACGAAGATGATAAGAAGGCATTGAAGGATCAGGGCTTCCTGACACGTGATAGCCGTGAGGTTGAGCGTAAGAAGCCAGGTCGTCCCAAGGCACGTCGTCGCTTCCAGTTCAGTAAGCGTTAATCATACTGGACTACGTTTAGTATCTAAACTTTGTGGATTCTGGCTAGTTATACTAGATGAACTAGTCGAACTAGTCAAACTAGACTACCACTTGGTTGATCTAACAAGATTAAAAAGAAAGTAAACAACAAAATTAAAGAAACAAAAAATGGCAAGAACAAATTTTGAACAGTTGCTGCAGGCTGGCTGCCACTTTGGCCACCTGAAGCGTAAGTGGAACCCCGCCATGGCTCCCTACATCTACACTGAGCGTAATGGTATTCACATCATTGACCTGCACAAGACTGTGCTGAAGGTTGACGATGCTGCAGAGGCTTTGAAGAACATTGCTCGTCAGGGTAAGAAAATCCTCTTCGTAGGTACTAAGAAACAGACTAAGGAAGTGATTGCCGAGAAGGCAACTAGCGTAAATATGCCTTATGTAATTGAGCGTTGGCCCGGTGGTATGCTCACCAACTTCCCCACTATCCGCAAGGCAGTGAAGAAGATGGCCAATATCGATAAGTTGATGCAGGACGGTACGTACGGTAACCTGTCAAAGCGTGAGCTGCTTCAGATTACTCGTCAGCGTGCTAAGTTGGAGAAGAACCTCGGTTCTATCGCTGACCTGACTCGTCTTCCTAGCGCATTGTTCGTCATCGACGTGATGAAGGAGAATATCGCAGTTAAGGAGGCTAACCGTCTGGGTATCCCCGTGTTCGGTATTGTTGATACCAATAGCGATCCCAAGAACATCGACTACGTGATTCCTGCAAATGATGACGCTAAGGATAGTGTTGAGGTAATCCTCGATGCTTGCTGCGCCGCTATCGCTGAGGGTCTTGAGGAGCGTAAGGCTGAGAAGGCTGACGAGAAGGCTGCTGAGGCTCAGGCTGAGGCAGAGGCTGTAGAGGCTAAGCCCAAGCGTGTTCGCAAGACTCGTAAGGAAGAGGCTCCCGCAGAGGAGGCTGCTCCTGCTGCAGAGTAATTATGTCGTAATAACGTAATAACGCAAAAAACAATTAAGAAAAATGGCAATTTCAATTGACGATATCAAAAAGCTTCGCGCTATGACTGGCGCTGGTCTGGCTGACGTAAAGAAGGCTCTGACTGAGGCTGAAGGTGACTTCGACCGTGCTAAGGAGTTGCTCCGCGAGCGTGGTTTGGCTATCGCTGCTAAGCGCTCTGACCGCGAGACTTCAAACGGTTGTGTACTGACAAAGGTTGAGAATGGCTTCGCTGCTATCATCGCCTTGAAGTGTGAGACCGACTTCGTTGCTAACGGTGCTGACTTTATCGCCCTGACCAAGAGCATCCTTGATGCTGCTGTAGCTAACAAGTGCAAGACCATCGATGAGGTTAAGAACCTCGATATCAATGGTCAGACTGCACAGGAGGCTGTTACACAGCGTTCAGGTATCACCGGTGAGAAGATGGAGCTCGATGGCTACCAGATTCTTGAGGGTGCTAACATCGAGGCATACGACCACATGGGTAAGCACACTCTGTGCACAATGGTTCAGACGAACAAGGAGAATGCTGAGGTAGGTCACAAGCTGGCTATGCAGGTGGCTGCCATGAAGCCCGTTGCTCTGAATGCTGAGGCTGTTGATCAGAAGATTCTTGACGAGGAGTACAAGACTGCCGTTGAGAAGACCAAGCTTGAGCAGGTTGAGAAGTTCGTTGAGATGAAGCTTAAGAAGGCTGGTATCAATCCTAACCTCGTTGACTCTGAGGATCACATCGAGAGCAACATGGCTAAGGGATGGCTCACTCAGGAGCAGGCTGACGAGGCTCGTAAGCTCATAGAGACTGCTAAGGCAGAGGGCGAGGCTCAGCTGAAGATGCCTATGATTGAGAACATCGCTAAGGGACGTGTAAACAAGTTCCTGAAGGAGAACTGTCTGGTTGACCAGGAGTTCCAGTTCGGTGATGGTGACAAGGCTACTGTGGCTCAGTGGGTGAAGGCTCAGGACAAGGAGCTGGATATCACTGCTTTCCGTCGCTTCACACTGGCTGCTGAGTAATTGGATACATAAGCAACTAAATAAAAAATCGGCATTGTAAAACAGTGCCGATTTTTTTTTGTTTTATTTCCTTTAGTCGTCTATTACCTCCGGATCGGGTAGGTTACGGTCCATATCACTGTATGCTCCCTTAAGGTCTGCATTTGTGATGCTATATTCCCGACAGAGGGGTCGGTCTTTATCCGTCAGGCTATGTCGGAAAAGCCATTCGTAGGTGCGCTTCAAGTAGAAAGCGCGAGCCAAAGCACCATGGTTGGCTCCAGGGAGCCAGTCATAACGTAGTCTGCTGTCGTTATGGGCATCTTTTAAAGCCTCGACAACGCGCTTTGACTCTTTAATGCCTACGGCTCTGTCTGCTGTTCCATGAAGAATCCATAGCGGGAGTTTGCCAAGTCCTTGGAGGTCCTTTAATGTGCTGCCACCGCATAATGCCATTGCGGCGGCCACCTTTTCGGGGTAGGTGCCTGCGAAGTCCAGTGTGCCATAGCCTCCCAGACTCATGCCTAAGACATAGACACGTGTGCTATCTGCAGGATAGTTTTTCAAGGTCCACTCTAAGACTTCGTTGATTTTCTTGGGATTCCATGCTCCTCCAGGATTTTGTGGCACAATGACTAATGCAGGAATCTCACGTCCTTTGACGATGGCGTCCAATGGGCCATAGCGGCGTGAACGATTCAGATCACGACTGCACAGGCTGGCGCCGTGCAAAAAGATAATCACAGGTGTGCTTTCCTGGGAGTAATAATAATCCTCTGGGGTGTATATCCAGAAATCATAACCCCCAGGTATTACCTTTCGGTTGGCCATAAGGTAATCGTATTGTGCCGAGATATTAAGCCAGCACAGAAGTGAGAAAATGAGTGTTACGATACGTTTCATGCGTGCAAATGTACGCATTTTCTCTGAAAAGTTTGCTCAAATCAAGTAAAAATATTAGTTTTGTAGGCTCAAAACGGAAGAAGATATGAAGATTTTTGCTGTAGGAATGAATTATGCACTGCACAATAAAGAGTTGGATGGTGCGTTATATAAACCAGAGAAGCCTGTCATTTTCACGAAAGCTGACTCTGCGCTATTGAAGGATGGAAAACCGTTTTTTATCCCCGATTGGTCAGAGCGTGTGGATTACGAAACGGAGTTGGTAGTTCGGATATGTCGTTTGGGAAAAGGTATTCCTGTACGCTTTGCTCATCGATATTATGATGCGGTGACGGTGGGTATAGATTTCACTGCACGCGATTGGCAGGAAGAGGCTCGTAAGAATGGTCAACCGTGGGAGATCTGTAAAGGATTCGATGGCTCCGCTGTGATAGGCCAGTGGGTGGATAAAGAGAAATTCCGTGATGTGCAGGCGTTGCATTTCCATTTGGATATCAATGGTAATACCGTGCAGGAAGGTTGCTCGAGCGATATGCTCTATAAAGTGGACGAGTTGATTAGTTATATTTCAACCTATTTTACACTGAAGACGGGCGATCTGTTGTATACAGGAACACCTGTCGGCGTGGGTCCAGTGAAGATAAACGACCACTTGGAAGGTTGGTTGGAAGACCGTAAGGTACTGGAGTTTGATTGTAAGTAAGACTGATGAGAAGATTTTTCCAGATTTGGCTGATGAGTATATGTGGCATGGTTTATACTATGGCACAAGGTTTTTATAACCTCACGGCCGAGGACGTAAAAATCGATTCTTTATTACCTTACGTCAATTACTCATGGCCTTTGGGGGAAAATTATGCTGACTCGGTTTATGAAGTGAGTATCGCTTATCCGGAATTTCTGGATATGGATGAGGAAGATGTCAACCGTTATCATGCGATTACAACTGATAAACTGCCAGAGTTGCCCCAGATACAACAATACGTGGGCGTGTCGCGAAAGAATGGAACTTTGTATGCCCAGTTCGTACCTCTTGTCTTTCGTGAGGGAAAATATCAAAAACTTGTGAGTTTCCAGATGCAGGTGAAGTCCACACCTGTGAGAAGAACTCGCCGTGCATCATCGACAAACAACCGCTATGCAGGCCATTCTGTTTTGTCTACTGGTCATTGGGCAAAGATTCGTGTCTCAGAGACGGGTTTCTATCATCTGACTGATGCTTTGGTTAGAAAAGCTGGATTCAAGAATCCCCAAAAAGTGAAAATATATGGTTATGGCGGAGAACTGCAGCCTGAGGTGCTAACGGGAGAGTATCTTACGGATACTGATGACCTGAAGGAGATCCCTACATGCACGATTAATGGCAAACGGTTGTTCCATGCTTTAGGACCTGTAAGTTGGTCGTCTAACACAACCGTTGCACGAATACGTAATCCCTATTCTGATTATGGCTATTATTTCCTGACTGAGAGTGAGGATGAGCCTCTGACAGAGGATAGTGCTTCTTTTGTCAGCTCTTATTATCCTTCAGTAAGTGATTATCATGACTTGTATGAGGTAGATGGCTATGCTTGGTACCATAGTGGACGTAATCTGTATCACAATGAGAAACTTTCAGTAGGCTCTGATTTTTCAGTATCGCTGCCTGCAATACACCAGACTTCAGCAAAACTAAATGTCAACCTGTCGTACAATGCAAAGTTTACGGCAAAGCTGTTGCTGAACGGAACGGAAATTGGTTCACTGACTGCAACTTCTGGTCTGACAAGTTCTGGTGCGCTGTCTGATGGCAATGCTCTCGCAACCCAATCATACTGGACCTTCACGCTACCAGATTCGTTGATACGGTCTACGTCTAATAAATTAATAATCCGACAGCAATCTGGTGGTGAGGTACGTTTGGATTATGTGTCCTTATGCTATTCTACTCCCAAACCACTAGTTGACTTCTCCACGACTTCACTTCCTGTACCTGATTATCTGTATAATATCACGAATCAGGATCTTCACGCAGACTCAGCGATAGATATGGTTATCATTATTCCGACGAGCCAGAAGTTTCTTTCGGAGGCAGAACGTCTGAAAACACTTCATGAGACCTATGATAGTTTGCGCGTGCGGATCGTGCCTGCCGATGAACTTTATAATGAGTTCTCGAGTGGCACGCCAGATGCCAATGCCTATCGCCGGTATGTGAAGATGCTATATGATAAGGCGGAAACAGAGGCAGATCAGCCACGTTATCTGTTACTCTTTGGCGATGGTGCCTGGGATAACCGTATGTTGTCTAGTGGCTGGCGTAGTATGTCACCAGACGATTTCCTGCTATGCTACGAGAGTGAGAACTCTTTTAGTGCTACAAAATCCTATGTGGCTGACGATTATTTTTGCTTGCTGGATGATAATGAAGGCGGCAGTGTGCTAAAGGATAGGTTCGATGCTGCAGTAGGACGTTTGTCTGCTCGTACGGCCGAGGAGGCAAAGATACTTGTGGATAAGATCTATGCATACCGTACCAATGCCTATGCCGGTTCTTGGCAGAATACATTGTGCTTCCTTGGTGATGATGGCGACCAAAACCGTCACATGCTGGATGCAGAGGCAGTTGTGGCAACTGTAAAGGGTCTCTACTCTAGTTACGATATTAAGAAGATTTATTGGGATGCCTATACCCGTGTAGCCTCTTCAACGGGTAATAGTTTTCCTGATGTTACTCGTCTGATTAAACAACAGCTTCAGACGGGAGCGTTGGTGATGAATTATTCTGGACATGGCGGTCCTTCGTTGTTGTCTCATGAGGCCGTATTGCGTATTACGGATTTTGCTGAAGCCTCTTCACTACGTCTTCCCTTGTGGGTTACTGCCGCTTGTGATGTGACTCCTTTTGATGGTCAGAGTGATAATATCGGTGAGACGGCCATGTTTAATAAGAAGGGAGGGGCTATTGCTTTCTACGGTACTGCACGTACTGTTTATGCGTCCTACAACAAACTGCTGAATCAGTCCTTCATGAAGTACTTGCTGGCCAGTGAGAATGGGCGTCGATTTACTATCGGAGAGGCAGCTTATCTTGCTAAGAACGATTTTGTGTCAGGTTCTACGGAGATGCTTACCAATAAATTACAATATGTCCTTTTGGGTGATCCTGCCCTGACTTTGGCCAGCCCAACAGAACAGGTCGTTTTTGACAGTATCAACGGCAAGGCTGTTTCTGATGGCGTTCAGCAATTAAAGGCCGGTTCAAAGGTAACTCTGAAAGGTCATTTGCCTGGTCGTACAGACTTTAATGGGGTTGTCACTATTACGGTTCGTGACATCGAAGAGACTATTGTCGGCAAACAGAATGATCCGATAGCTACCGAGACAGCATTAGAGTTTCAGGATCGTCCGAATACGATTTACAATGGTAGTGATAGCATACGTAATGGTCAGTTCACCTTTTCGTTTGCAGTTCCAAGAGATATCAGCTATTCCGACAAGACGGGTCTTTTCCTTGCCTATGCAATCAATAACGACAAGACACTGACTGCTCATGGCGAGTGTGAAAACTTTACGTTGACCGGTACAGAGGATATTGCGAATGATGGTGTGGGACCATCCATTTATTGCTATCTGAATAGTGAGTCGTTTATAAATGGAGGTACGGTGAATGCAACACCTTATTTCTATGCAGAACTGACTGATAAGGATGGTATCAATGTTTCTGGTGGCGGTATCGGTCATGATTTGGAACTCATCATTGATAATGATATGAACCTTACCTATCAGCTCAATGAGCGTTTCCAATATGATTTTGGTGACTATTGCAAGGGAAAGGTTGATTATGTCTTGCCGGAATTGACGGATGGCCCGCATAAGCTTCTTTTCAGAGCTTGGGATGCACAGAATAATTCTTCCGTGGCAGAACTGTCGTTTGTGGTGAATGCCACCCAACAGCCCTCATTAAGCAATGTGATATGCACGAAGAATCCTGCTACGACCTCAACAAGTTTTGTTATCAGTCATGACCGTGCGGGAAGTGAGGTGGACGTGGAATTGGAGGTTTATGATACTTCCGGTCGTCTGCTGTGGAGAAAATCAGAGACAGGTATTCCTACCGATCATACCTATACGATTGACTGGGATTTGACCACAGGCAACGGTAGCCGTCTGAAAACCGGTGTCTATCTTTATCGGGTCTTGTTCAGTAGTAATGGTAGTTCCAAAGCTTCGCAAGCTAAGAAATTGATTGTTCTTGGACAATAAAATTGGGGATTCCACGTTATTACGGTATTACGTCATAACGACAACTACAATGAATATAAAGAAGAATCTTTTAGCAATTGGCTGTTGCCTTGTGTCCTTTGTCATGGTTCATGCTCAGGACAAGAATACCACATTCAATCCTGTGGAGCATGCTGTCATATCGCAAACGATTGCTCCAGATGCCCGTGCTGCAGGTATGGGTGATGTGGGTGTGGCCACCGATCCGGATGTTAACTCACAGTATTGGAACTTGGCAAAATATCCATTCTGTATTAGCCGTGCTGGTGTAGCGCTCAATTATACTCCATGGCTACGTCAACTGGTTAATGATATTGACTTGGCTTATGTGGCAGGCTATTATCGTATCGGTGATTACGGTGCATTGTCTGGTTCACTGCGTTATTTCTCGCTTGGTGAGGTTTATACCGACGAGGAAGGCGTGGATGAATCCATGACGGTGAAACCTTATGAGATGGCGCTTGATGTGGCTTATTCTCGTATGCTGAGTGAGACCTTCTCTCTGGGTGTCGGCCTGCGCTGGATCTATAGTGACTTGCGTTATGATTATTTCAGTGAAGGTTCTAAGCCTGCCTCTGCATTTGCTGCCGATGTGGCCATGTATTATAACAACTATATGATGCTTGGCAATCGTGAATGTCAGTTGGGCCTTGGTGCTACAGTTACCAATATCGGTAGTAAGATTTCGTTCTATGGTGACGATGAGAGTCAGTTTATTCCTGCTAATCTGCGTTTAGGTGCTTCATTGATGGTACCTGTTGACGAATACAATCGTTTTACGCTTGCTTTCGATGCCAATAAGTTACTGGTGCCTACAGTTCCTACGATGCAGCAGTATATTGATGATCGTCTGGGAGGTGATGATACGAAATATAATGCCAGTGAGTATCAGCAGTATGTGCGTGAGAAATATAGCGATATGTCGAGCATCAAGGGCATCTTCACCAGTTTCAGTGATGCTCCTGGCGGATTCAAGGAAGAACTGGAGGAGATACAGTGGAGCCTTGGTGCCGAGTATGTGTACAATGACCAGTTCTCGCTCCGTGCCGGTTATCACCATGAGTCAGAATCAAAGGGTAACCGTAAATACTTTACCGTGGGTGGTGGCTTCCGCATGAATGTATTTTCTCTTGATGTGGGTTATGTCATCTCTACGGCACAGACCAATCCTCTTGATCAGACGCTGCGTTTTACCTTGGCATTTGACATGGATGGTCTAAAGGATCTTTTTAAATAACCAAAAACTTTAGCAGGGTAACGTTATAACGAAAATATTAGGATGATGATTAGAGTTGGAATGGGCTATGATGTCCATCAGTTAGTAGAAGGTCGCGAGCTGTGGATGGGTGGCATTAAGTTGGAACATACAATGGGTTTGTTGGGGCATAGTGATGCTGATGTGCTGATTCATGCTATCTGTGATGCTATTCTTGGCGCTGCTAATATGCGTGATATCGGTTACCACTTCCCTGACACCTCTGCAGAGACTGATGGCATGGATAGTAAGATTATCCTCAAGAAGACAATAGAACTCATTGCCTCTAAGGGTTATCGCTTGGGTAATATCGATGCTACCATCTGTGCTGAGAAACCAAAGATGAATCCACATATCCCGGAAATGCAACAGTGTATGGCACGTGTCATAGGTTGTGATCCGGATCAGATTTCCATAAAGGCTACAACAACAGAGAAACTTGGTTTTACTGGACGGCAAGAAGGTATTTCCGCCTATGCCGTCGCTTTGATTGAGAAGATCTGATGAAACAGTTAATAGTATTCATCGTCGTTCTTTTTGCTTTTCTTTCTTGTACAGAAAAACGTGATTTTCGCGATGCTTTGTCGCGTGCAGGGGCTATTATGTATCATGATGCAGATTCTGCTCTTGCAATTCTTGATAGCTTAGGTGCTCATCAGTCTGAGTTTGGCTCTCATTTCCAGAAACAGTACCAGTTACAGTTGACTGCAGCAGAAATGAAGGCTGGTGCTGTTTTCACGACAGACTCTTTGACCAAGGAATTGGTTGACTATTTTGAAGAAAATGGCGATGACGAGGAAGCGGCTTTAGCATATTATATGTATGGCTGTTCTTTGATTGATTTGGGACAGTCGCCTGAGGGGCTTCAGGCATATTATACGGCCCTGAGTTTAGTTGACACAACCAAGGCTGACTGTAATTATCATCTGCTAAAGAATATCTATGGACAGATGTCTCTGATATTTCTTCAACAGAATCTTCCTCAAGATGCTATTTGGGCGTTAAACCATTATATAGATAATGTTAAAAGGACTTCGAGCGAAAGAGAGTATCTCTTTGAACGTGACAGGTTGGTAAGTCCCTATATCCTCATGCATGAGATTGATAGCGTGCTTCTTGTTTCTGTGAAATCATACGAGGACTTGAAACGTATTGGTGATAATCAAGGAGCGGCAAGAGTTTTGTGTCCCACCATTTATTATTATATGGAAAAGGGACAGATGGATAAGGCTAAATGGGCAAAAGAAATATTTGAAAAGGAATCTGGTTGGTATAACGAAAACGGAGATGTTGCTGATGGACGTGAGAGCTATTATTATGTCAAAGGTTTCTATGATTTGTCCACCAATCATTTAGATTCGGCAGAACTGTCTTTCCGTAAGGCTATTCGATATGGTTATCTTTCCGAAGGATATCGGGGCTTGTTGAATGTTTATAGAAAGCGTCATGATGTAGATTCAGTTTTCCATTTCTCTCTATTATATGAAGCGGCACAGGATACGCTCCATAACCAGATTCGTACGAATTCGATTCATCAGATGTCGGCTTTGTATAATTATAATAGAAGTCAAAAAGAGGCCGAGCAGGAACGTGAAACCTCTCGAAAACTGAAGATGAGGGCTACAATCATTGGTATTATTTCTTTTTTCGTAGTTGCCATACTCTCTTGGTTATACTTTAGGTATAAGAATAAGAAAAAGCATGAGATACAGAAATTGCTCAAGAGGCTGGAGGGCGCAATTAGTGCTCGTTCGGAAATATCAGCAGAATTGCAGATGCTTAAGAGTAAGAATTACGAAGGCATGATTGCTGCAAAAGAAGCAAAAGAGGCAGAACTTACTGAGATGATTAAGCGTTTACAACAAGGGAATGGACAAACAGTACATTCTGATGCGTCGGAAATGTTTGTAAATAGTCCTATTGCTCAATTGTTTATTAAGAAATCAAATCTCAAGACAGAAAGGCCTAATCCTACGGATGGTGAATGGAACTTATTGATAAGGCAATTTAGTAAGTGCTTTCCTGTTTTATATAAGTCTTTTTCAGAGGGAACACCACTTTCTCAATTACAGCAACAGGTATGTGTCTTGATTATTCTTGGTTTGTCTGATTCTTCTATTAGAATTATGTTGGGTAATTCGAAGTCGGTTTTGTCTGATGCAAAGTCAGATGCAAACGAACGACTGTTTGGTCAAAAAGGCGCTCGATCATTAAAAAGTAATCTGTTTAATGCTTTAAGATAGCCCTCCCGAACTTTTCCGAACTTTTTTTGTAATCTACTGAAAATCAGTGGTATTTGTACGGTAATTTGGCTTGTTTGTAGGATTTTCTCGATAAAATATCCTATTTTTTGTTTTGTGCATAAGGGAAAAAACTATAACTTTGCTCGGAAATTACTAAAACCCTTTATTATAGAATTATGTTTAAGAAATCTTTAGTTATCACAGGTTTATCCCTTTTAGTATCTTTAGGTGCTTCTGCTCAAGAATGGGCAGAAGAAGCAAAGGCTGAAGTAGTACCCGAGACTGTAGGTACCTCATCTGTTCAACGAGCAGCTCGCTCAATGTCATTATTTAATGATTTGTCATTAGGAGTTCGACTAATTGATCCATCAATGCCTCTAAGGCCCATTAAGCGTAGCCCGGTAATGGCTCCATCTTTGAGCATAATGGACCATACACTGTATTTTGCTACCTCATGTGATGGCTGTATTCTGCGCATGTTGAATGAGGATGGTGAAGTGGAGTATGAAATTGAAATTCCCGAGAATACATCAACCTTGACCTTACCATATTATCTGTGCGGAGAGTATGAACTACAGATTCTTCGTGGCAACTATTGCTTCTTCGGTATCGTAGAGTTGTAATAGAAAAAAAAAGTAATTAGTGGCGCTTCTTTATGATGTTTTTTATCTTAAAGATGCGCTATTTTTGTGCTTGAAAGTGTCATTTTTCATTTTGCCGAACTTTTCCGAACTATTTTTGCAAACGCCTGTGCTTTAAGTAGTTACGGTGCTTGTTTTGCTGTTTTTGCCGAACTATGGCGAACTAAAAGTATTTGCAATGTTTGGAGCATTGTTTGAATTGCCTTACCTTTGCCTCCGTAAATCATAAACAACAAAAAAACTATGGGTGAGTATTTATTAGCAGTCCTCGGACATATATTTTTGATGCCTTCTGGTGCTTATGCGCAATCTCAAAATCTTTTTTCTTTTGAGAATGTGTACCTGCATGTGAGAAAGATGGATTCTGCAAAATCTATCAAACGTAGTTCTGTCAAAGCGCCATCTCTAAGTTTAGAAGATCATACATTATTTTTTAATACTTCTTGTGATGGTTGTACTTTGCAACTTTTGAACGAGGATGGTGATGTGAAATATACAACGGTTATTCCTAAAGATACATCCAATATAACTTTGCCAAAAGAATTGGCAGGAGGGTGTGAACTCCAGATTATTCGTGGCCAATATTGCTTTTATGGGTTAATAGATTTGTAGATATTAGTGTTAATTGTTTTATAGTGTTTTTTAAGTGTTAATAATTGTTATCCAGTAGCTATTCTTCGATTTTTGTGAAAAAATCGAACAAGCTATTGGATAATACGAAAACCTGCTGGTTAAAAAATATAAATAGTCTGGCCTTTTGTAACTAAAAAAAGGAATAAACGACTAACTTTGCAATCGGAAAGATTGATACAAAACAGGAAAGTCCAGTGCAAAGGCTTGTTAACCCAGTGAAGGTAATTCTTATGATTACCATTGTATTTCTTGGCCAATTTTCAATGTTGGCCCAGAAACCTGACTCTTTGCTCTACAAACAGTTACCTGATTACCCGTTTGTTTTTGTATCTGATTCTATCGTCACTTCTCCCCCTGTCATTACGGATTCTTTGTTTGATATGATTGCTCGCGGTATTCGTTTCCGAGTAAACAGAACGGAGTTGCTACAGGACGACCCTTTTATACCTCTATATAATGATAGTCTTGTGCCTTGGCTCAAGAAAAATAACCTTATTCTACGTCAGGTTTATGTGAAGGGTGCCGCCTCTCCAGAGGGTCCTTATCAAAATAATGTGCGTCTGAGTCGTGAACGTACCAAACGTCTGATAGAGTTCCTCAGTAGTAACCTGGACCAACCTATAGCAGATCGTCCGTTGAATGCTAAGTGTGTGACGGAGGATTATGCCTATTTGGTAAAACTGATGGAGCTTGCTGGTGATGCGGAATATAAACAAGTAAAGTATATTTGGGAAAGTTGTAATGGCGATGAGCGCCTTTGCAAGAAGAAACTGATGGCATATAACAAGGGAAAGACCTGGAAACGCTTGTTGCAGGTTTATTTCCCCACATTGCGTCAGAGTCGTGTGGTGCTATGGTTCGCTGTTAGTCCAAAGCACATGCCTATTCCCTCTTATCATTTCACAGCTAAGTCGGAGATGCTTGCTATTCCTGCTCTCCCCACTCATATAGCATTGCCAGAGCCTGTCCCGGCTGCAGAAAAGAGATACGTGCGTAGACATCTGATTGCCGCAAGAACAAACCTGCTTCATGATTTTGCCTATGTGCCGCAGTTTGGCTTTGCTCCCAGTGGTAATATCCAATTAGAGTATTATCCCCTTACAGGTCATTACACCTATAATGCTGGCTTTACATTCTCCAACCATCGCCATTGGGGAGAGCATAAGTTCATGCAGGTTCGTGATGTCCAGTTAGAGCTACGTCGTTATTTCAAGGGTGGGGGAGACTTTATTGGTCCTTACCTGGCTGCTTATGCGGAAGGAACAAAATATGGTATTGGCTTCAGTGCAACAAAAGGCTGGGAAGGTGAAGGCGGCGGGGCCGGCCTTACCATTGGTCATACCTGTAGATTGAATAAGAAAGGTAGTCTTCGCTTGGAGCTGAGTCTCAGTGTTGGTGCTTTCATCACCCTCTACGACCCTTATGTGTGGGGTAATCCTATCACGGGCTTTGTTGACGGTCTTTACTATTATGACTATCATGGCAGTACCAGCCAGTTTAAAGAACGTAACCATCGCTTTATGTGGTTTGGTCCTACTAACGCAGGTGTTCATCTGACATACGATATTATTTACAGGAAGAAAAAGGAGGTAGGCAGATGATGCGTGTACATATATATAATATAATAGCAGCAGTATTGTTTGTGATGCTTTGCTTGCCCTCGTGTATCGAGCCGCCTCTGCATCTGCCAGGTCAGAACTTGGAGTTACAGATGCCTCAGGTTGAGACCGATTTGGAAGTGATATGGGATGTTGATGTGGACTTCCAGACCGACTGGTACTATGGATGGGACTTAAAGGACGACTCTATCTGGGGAAGCATTGGCTATACAATGCCTACAAGTTTTGAGGTACACCGTTATTTCAAAGGCGACGATCCTTATGCCAAGCATACCACGGACGAGAGCTTTTCTATACGCACCACACGTTTCCGTCGTTATTTCCAGTTTGGCTATTATGATATGCTTTTCTATAGCGATATCGATTCAAAGGATGGTACTCAGGTGCTGGTATTGAACGAGACGCTCGACTCGGTGACTGCCACGACAACTGGTACACGTGGTATCTCTCGTAGTATTTTGGAACATAGCAGAGCTAATGAGGCTGACCCCTCAAGTGTTATCGGCTTGTTGAATCAGCCAGAGATTTTCTACAGTGCTTATCCAGAGAATATCTTTATCTCGCGTGATCTGTCAGATTATGAATACGACCCTGTAGAGAATATCTACATCAAACATATTGAAACGAAACTACGTCCGCTGGTATATATATACCTCGTTCAGTTTATTCTCTATAACAACGAGGACGGAAGAATCAAGGGTATCAACGGTAATGCTGCACTTTCTTCTATGGCCAGCAGTACGAATGTGAACACTGGTCATACGGGCTATAAGCCTGCCCTGATCTATTTCAATACCCGATTAAAGAAAGATCAGGAGGTGAATGGACAGAAATGTGATATCATTGGTGGTAAGTTGACCACGTTCGGACTCTGCGATAATGAGCCGTTTACCCGTTCGGGTGCCCTCTACGCAGGTTCACGCTCTAATCTTAAAAACTACCTGTATTATGATTTGATATGGAAAGACGGACAGGTCAAGACCTATGAGTTTGATGTTACCGATCAGTGTCATGCGCAGGCGCACGGCGGTATCCTTACGGTGTGGATAGACTGTTCGAAACTGACACCGCCAGATCCGATACAATCGGGCACTGGCAGCCTCTTCATTCCTACCGTCGAAGATTATAAAGAGGTGTTCTGGGAGATAGAAATCTGACCAGTCCCCCAATTTAAATTAATCATGTATATTTTAAACCATTAAATAATAAAGAATGAAAAAAGCAATTATTTTCGCAGCTGTTGCTATGACCATGGTTGGTTGTAGCAGCGATGAGTTGGTAAACAGCTCAACAGAGAACAATGAGGCTCCTATCGCTTTCAGCGTGGAGAAGAAGAACATCAGCCGTGGCACAGCCCTTGAGGAACTTGAGCGCTACAACTTCGGTGTGTGGGCTTACAAGGTGAAAGGTTCTGAAAGCCAGCAGGTGATGAACAACTACTTGGTGGGGTACTCTGATGGCGCAGGCAAGGGTTATGCTCTTAACGGTGCTACCACGTGGAATGCAAATGCAGGTACTCAGCAAGACCACCAGTCTCCTTGGTTCTATGAGAAACTCGGAAAAGCAGAGTATAAGAACGACGTTGCAGCTAATGGCTATCTCGCTACTCAGTCTGACATCATGTCTGCCAATGATTATCAGTATCTCCGTTATTGGGACTTGGCCTATACCAATACCAACTTCTATGCTTATGCTCCCTACAAGGCTACTGGCGTAAGCTATACTAATGGTAATATTATAGTAGAGAATGGTGCCCAAACAGCCAGCTACGGCAATAACAGCAAGACCGAATTCCTCTATGCTGGTGCCAAGGCTACTAATGCAGAAAAGCTGGATGTGAAGCTGGAGTTCCATCACCTCGGTGCAAAGGTGAATCTGCGATTCTATGAGAATATTCCAGGCTATAAAGTGCAGATTATTGACGTGACAACCGTTGGCTCTGGTATCCAGGCTACTCCAGCTATCAAGACCGGTACCACCTATACAAAGACTGATGCCAACTACTATACCACTTGTGGTGCAACTATCAGTTATGACGTAGATATGAAGCCTGAAGCTACTGTTAGCCATGTTAAAGATGCTGCTAACTACACACAGGAAAACCTGATGTTCGCCGTTCCCAACAGCGGTCTGTCAACATTTAAGGCTCCCGTTACGAATGTGAGCTACAATGTCATTCCTGAGCCTGTTACAGACGGCGATCAGACCTACGCTGTTTCTCCCACTACCTATTTTCCTGTTGCACAGCCTACAGATAGCAAAGTAGGTTTTACTTTCCACGTATCATACAAGATTATTGCTGAAGACAATGGTGAGGAGATTACAGTTCATGATGCACGTGTGTATGTACCAGCAAAGGACGATGCAGATAATTATATTGCAGCTTGGCAGCCAAATACCGCATATACTTACACCTTCAAGATTACAAGGGAGTCTACAGGTACGACAAAGCCAAATGACGAAGACATTGATCCCACAAGTCCTACCATCCCAACGACTAAGGCTCTTTACCCCATCGTATTCGATGGCGCTACTGTCGAGGATTACGACCCGACAAACATTCCAGAGACGGTTATATCAGAATAAAGCAATTAATGCTTCATATTAATAACTATAATAATCATGCATGCTGGTGGATTGGCGCACTTCTTATGTGCGTCAATCTCACCGCTTGTACTTCAGACTCTACTATCCAAGAAGAGGATGTGGATGACGGGCGTGTGCCTATGCAGTTCAGTCAGACTGTGATGAGTGCACGTGTAAGTCGTGCCGCTACTACAAATTATCTGGCACAAGGCTTCCTTGTCAGCAGCTGGAAAGGCTTTGGCACAGGAAAGCAGTATCTGATCATGGATAAGTATGAGGTGAAATATCAAACAGACCCTTGGGCCAACCTTTCGAAATGGGATTATGTAGGCTCAAAAGCTGATGGCTATTACAAGACGCAGATAGAGCGTTACTGGGATGCTACGGCATTCCCCTATCGTTTTTACGCCATTACGCCTTGTCCTGCAGCTGCTGACATCGATAACTTCACGCTGACGACTACAGCGCTTGAAATTCCCACCACGGTATCCTATGTTTACCAGACAAGTAATAACGGTACTTTGACAGCAGGAGCAGAGCCCTATATGCCAGCACAGGTAGAATGTCCTGATGGCTCAAACGTGAAAGATGTAGATCTGCTGAATAATACCGTAATCAACAAAGACCGCACGCAGAATGGGGCTACCACATCGTATGATCGCTATGTGGCACTGCCTTTCCATCATATCACCTCCAAGGTACGCTTTGCTATCTATAATGACTATGGCAAAGAAACACCAATCGACTTCTACCTTTATAATATTAAGGTAAAGGTCGTTTCAGATGACTTCATCACCGAAGGTAAAGGCTACACCGCCAATTTAACAAACGGCGATATGCTTCACGGCACATTCACCGAAAAAACAAAGGCAACAACCAACGATGAGAAAACACTGTTGCAGACAGACAACACCAAGAAAGGTGACCTGAATGCGGCAGTTGATAAAGAGCATGCCTACTATTGCGAAAGCAAGGACGGTATGCTGCAGATTCCCCAGCAGGATGTCAAAATGACTATCTCATTTGATGTCTCTGGACTGGATTATAAAGACGATTTCACAAGTGCAGATGGAACGATCGTATATGATAAAGCGAGCAAAACCATCCACTACACGGATATCGTCATCAAAGATAACAAGACAAATACTGATTCCTTCACCTGGGAGTCAAACAACATATATACGTACATCATCAGGATTTCTGAGTTCTACCCGCTATCTATCGACTTTAGCGCGGAACTGTTACCTTGGATTGATGTCAACGGCAGTATCGAGACAAATCTCGAGCAATAAGAAACAGAAATAACAAATAAAAAATACATAAACGAAATGAAAAATCTTTTCTACCCGCTGCTTTTCGCTACCGCATTGGTATCAGCAGCATGTTCAAATGATCTGGAGAACGATGCCAATGTCACCGATCCCAGCAACAAAACAGCTATCTCATTCGTTGGACAGAACAACACTACGACACGTTATGGATTTACCGCCAATACGCAGATTGCTATGCATATCCGCAGTACAAAGGATGATAGCAATATCCGTGAGACACGCACTTGGGCAACTGCTCTAAAGGATAAAGCAGAAACCCAATCTGCTGATACATATTCTGAAATTCAAGCTCCTGCTGACGAGAATGTTCGTTATTGGGATGATGCATACGGACGCAGTGCAAATCTTTCTGTTTTTGCAATAGCCGTTCCTGGTAAAAGTGATATCACAAACGGGGCAGATGGTAAGACTTTGATAGATCATCTTACAAAGGCTACATCAGGAACATGGAACGCAGATTCTCTGTCAGAGAATATTACGTGGACAGTGTCAACAAATCAGACCTCTAATATAATCGATAATGAGGACATAACTTATAGTCACAACATCAGTAAAGATGGTGAAGGTGGCGTTGTATCTTCGAATCATCCCACGGAAAAGGATGGATATTTGAAGTTCCGTTTGACCGATAAAGATCAGAAAGATGGTCCTGGCAAATTCGACCAGGGTAACCTGAAGTTCTATCACGCCCTGAGCCGCATCACCATCAACCTCTTCAAGGGTACTGGTTATGACAGCAATAGTCCGTTCCAATTTGCCAAAGGTACCAACGTCAAAATCCTTGGAGTTCCAACAACAGGTACACTGAATGTCGAGAGTGGAGCTTGGAGTTCATCTGACTCAACGGGCATCGAAACTATGGCAGCCATAACTAACGATTCTGGCGCTGACTTCTCATTTTTGGCTCAGGTGTTGCCTGGATATACCATCAAAAGCGGCGTCACCACCAACGTACTGGAGTTCATTATTGATGATAACAAATACTTCATCACTCAGGACATGATGCTTGATGCTCTTAATAAAGGACAAGGAACATCAAAAACCTCTATTACCATGGCGCAAGGTAAGAACTACGTATTCAAAATTACCATTGGTAAAAGTAAGATTATCAACGTAACTGCTACACTTGAGCCATTTGCTAATGTGGAAGCCGCTAATAAGGATATGGACAACTCACACATCGAAGTGGGTCTATTCAAGAACGAGAACGGAGCAGCATGCAGCAACTTCGATCTATATAGATTAAATGACGGTTCTGACGAGATTAATACAGGTGCAAGTACAGCAACAAACTGGGGTGGTAACTATACTGATAAAGCATCACTTACCCAAAACGGCACTAAGTGGGAAACCGCATGGTTCTTTGAAGATAACAAGTCGTTCTATCACTTCCGTACAGTAGACAAGGGTACAACTATCGTAGGTGATGAAGATGATAAAGTTGATGACTATTTCGTAATCACTTCAGGTGCTCAGGATGACAGTAAATATCATTGGGGTGCTCCATTCAAGAGTTCAACTACAAGTCCTATCCAGTATAGCGAGTCGGATGGTTACACTTCTTTCCTTAGCCCAGCTATTGGTGCCACAAACTCAACAATTAATCTGACTGAACTGCACATGAGAAGTAACATCAACGTGATTCTTCAGACTACCAAGACTTTAGATGCAGTAAAACTGGAAAATAACGGAGACCAATGTGAGGTTTCTCTGACTTACTTCTATGCAGAGGGTCAGGTGAAGATGGGTAATGGTTTGGTAACACTTACAGGTGAACTCAAAACCAGTGATGCTTTCACAAAGCCTACTGCTGGCATTGATGATAAAACTGATGCGACATACGACAAAACTGGTGCATTTACTTATGCTGTAGTACCACAGGCTTTGGTTCGCACATCAGGCACAAACCTCTACGTGGGCATCACCATCAAGACTCCTGACAACAACCAGTATTATGTGGTTAAGTCACTGGCAGAGATCATTGCTACGGCAAATGGTGGCAGCCAGAATCAGGCAAAAGATGGTAAGATTAGCTTCTGGTATCCTAACCACACCTATACTTACACTTTCACCCTGACAAAGGCTGGTATTAAGAATGTAACTTGCACCGTGGAGGACTTCATTGACGTAACTGCTAAAAACAAAGATATTTCTCTGGAAGACTAATTCTCTGTCATGACAGGAAAGAATTTCATATATACGCTGATGGCCTCATTTGTGCTGGTACTTTGTGCCTGCACAAGTGAGGACGTGAGCGATTCGTTTGACAGGACGGCTGATGGCACGATAGACTTCAATGTTGGTGTTGAGGCTTCGCCAGCCAACCGCACCATGACTCGTTCGCTGGTTGACGAAACTGCTCTGTCTGGTGATGAATATTATGCCATGCAGGCAAATACCCAGGTAAGACTACGTGTTGATGGTACTTGGTCTGGCAAGCCCAATCCTAATATCAGTCAAGCAGCTACCTATAAGACTATAGCCGAGGATGAAACAAAGGCTAAACATGTAAACGCCTTATCTTTTGATTCCGATACTAAGCTGTATTGGGATGATTATGGCACAGGAGACCCTGAGAATAAGAACGAGTCGGATAAACTATATAAAGAAATAGGCTTAAATGTCTATGGCGTATCCGTAGATGGTGAGACCACTGCTCCAGATCCAAGCGATTGGCAGGCACTTGAGTGGAGCACAGTTGATAATGACGGAAAAACAGAGATTAATACGACGACTCATCTGCTTAAAAAAGATATTCTTGTATCAAATAATCTCACGGGTAATGATGCCTATAAGTTTGCTGATCGTAATACCTTGCCCCAGAACCTGCTGAGTTTTAAGCATGTTCTGAGTAAGATTACCATTAATCTTACAGCAAACAACGGCTTCCAGACTGAAGGTGGTGTTGGTAAGACTGAGCATAGGTTTTATAGCGATCCAGTCTTGACTTTAACCAATGCGACAACTGTTGCAGGTGCTGAAAATAATGGTGGTGCCTATGCCTTGACAGAAGGTGCAATCAATATAGAGAAAGCCGAAGCCAATGCTGATGATGCCAATACAAAGAAGAATATCATCGCTGGAACAATAAATACAGAAGGAAAACCTGTTACAGTTGTTAAGGAGGCTTTGGTATATCCTGGCACTTTACTTGGTGCAACAGATGATAACGATGTCATTGCGCAGCTTAATGCAGATGGTAATATCTATTATATAAAGGCTGCAGAGATCCGCGCGGCTATGGCTGATAAAACTCCAGGTGCAGACTATAAGACATTGCCAGGCTATAACTACATTATTAATGTAACTGTAAATAAGTCGGAAATCATCGTAACGTCTACTGTTACGAACTGGGTAACCGTTAATTCTACAGAGGTCGCTCCTGAAATCAATGTAACCGTTGGTATTGGAGAGAATGCAGAGGGTGCTCATCCAACAGATTTCACTGCTTTTAACTTCTACAGAAGTGAAACTAAAGCTAATGGTTACGGCACAGAGCCTGCAGCCACGCCAACTGGAACGCCTGATGGAAAAACAAAATGGGATTTTGGTACCAAGAAACTGTTTTGGCCAAATCACGAGAAACACTATCATTTCCGCGGAATTTTCCCAACAACTACATCTTTGGATGAAGATGCGGCTGGCAATCAGGTCGTAAAAGTGACAAATGGTAAGTATGACGCGGAAAAATTCCCCAGTAACTTCCTGATGGGTATGCCGATTTTTCCTGCAGACAAAAAGTGCGATAATCCAGACCACACACCTGTCAACATGAACGAGTCTGGTATCTGTGCTCGCACGGAGGCCATCAATCTCACCTTTAATTATATGATGAGTCGGGTGGAGGTGATACTCTATTCGAGCGATCCCAGTGATGATAACTATGTTGACTTGAGCAATATAGAGGTTGAGTTGACAAATGTATATGACGCTGGAAACATCCTTCTGAAAGACCGTTCTGCAGAGGTGACAGGTGATGCGGGTAATTATCCACTCTCTGTGTCAGATGCCGCCAATCACGAATATAAAGATATCATCGTACCCCAGGCCTTGACGTTTACCAGTGCTGGTGCAGCTGGCAATGTACGATTTAAGATTACAGTTACAAACAAGGATAATACCAAGGATATCTATTATGCCGATGTGGCTCCTATCATGAATGAGAGTAAAACCGCAAAAGTTGCTCCACTTGGAAAATGGGAGTCAGGCACACGTTATGTGTATAAGCTGAAGGTAACTAAGACCGAGATTAAGACAACTGCCACACTTGAGGATTGGGTAACCGTAGAAGGCAGCCAAGAGGTATGGTTCTAAACAAACAGTTAAGTAATGACAATTAATAAATATATCATACTCGCACTATCAATCCTGACGTTTGCAGGTTGTTCCAGCGACGATGACTTCTCGCAGGAGCAGAGTCGTCTGCCCTTGACGTTCGAGACAAGTCTGTCGGGTAGCCGTTCTGTGACGCGTGCTGTCGGTGGCGACTTTGACACCGATGATGAGTTGCTGTGCTATGTGCGTCACGTCGTTGGTACAGATACCGTCCAGACCAGACTCGTGACTATCAAAAACGATAAACCCACAAAGCCCCTCTACTGGGACGACTTCAGCGAATCCACGAACGATGGTTCTAAAGACCTTCGCACAAAAGGCCATGGTCTGCAGTCATATTATGGCTACTGCTATAATGGCGGCACGCCAACAACTGCTCTTGTTAAGGCAACGGGTGTGCTATGTTGGACCACAGCTGCCGACCAGACTGTCTATGATGATATGAAACACTGCGACCTGATTTGGTCTGCAGAACAGACAGCCATCACCTATGGGCATGCAAAAGAGAATAATCATGGACAGCTGGTTGTTCCTTACTACCATGCCATGAGCAAGTTCACGATTGTGGTTGTTGCGGGCGAGGGTTTTGAGGCAACAGATTTAAATGCCGCAACTGTCACCTTGAAGAATATGAATCTGGAGGGAACATTCACCGCTCCTGTCTCTACAGTAGTGGCAACTGGCACCACCGAAGTTAAGATGTATGCAAATGCAACAGATACAGAGAAATCTTCTCGTGCCTACGAGGCAGTATCAGTGCCTTTGGTGTCATTGACAAAAGATAAGCTTCTGGCTACCATCAATAACGTAGATGGTAATAACTATGATATCAAACTTACTGATGACATTCTCAAAGATTGGGCAAAAGGCATTGACAACGAAAAGAGTAAGAGTGGCGTCAACTACAAACTCACCATCACCCTGAACAAGCAGACTATCACAGTGGTAGCAACATTGGCCGGCTGGACCGATGTGAGTGCTACGGGTACAGGCGAGATTAACTTCACCGCCGACGTGAAGAGCATTGATAAGGATAATGACGGTCTGACGGATGGTGATGCCTTCACGTTGTGGAAGATGAGTGCTCTGACAAAGGAGGCTTTTGCCGAGGCCAAGAAGACCACCGCTACCTATAATGGAAGCGTATTCACATACGACAAAAAGCTCTATTGGGATAAAGCTTCGGACGATTCCTACTTCCGAGCTCTGGCTAAGAAAGAAACAACGCTAACGGCTGTGGAAGATACGACCCTCGCTCAGGGCACTGACCTGCTATGGGGAACCACTGCAGAGCACACTGGCACCGAGGCTAATGGTACTGAGCACAAATACGAAGAAGGTGTTGCCATCAACCCACGTACGGGTGCTGTACCCCTGATCTTCAAGCATGTGATGAGTAAGGTAATTGTTAATCTTGGGACAACTGGTGATGCTTCAAAGGTCGTAACCACCGGAGCTACTGTCACCATGACGAATGTCATTGACAATGGTACGCTGAACATCTTCACCGGAAAGGTAAAGTCTGGTGGAAGTAAATCTGATGTTGTCGTGAAGGATGAGAAACTGTTTATCACGGAAGCCATCATGGTGCCTCAGGAGATTAATGATAAGGCTAAGATTGTTATCACGCTTGCCGACGGCACCACCTATTCCCTGTTGCTCAATACTTGTGAGGACAAGGATGGTAAGGCCGTGAAGGATTGGTATAGCGGCAACCTGTATGAATACACCATTACCCTTAAAAAGGAGGAGATACAGTTCCGTGTGATGGTCAAGGACTGGGAAAAGAACATTGGAAGTGGTAATGCCACGCTCGATTGGGACTAAGTCCGAAATGATAGGATAACGAATAGTGATAATGACAATTAGAAAGTATCTGTATATTGCTTTTGCACTGCTGATGGCCAGTTGCTCTGAGACTGAGATTGAAGAATCTCAGGACCCGGTACGAAGTATGCCTGTGCTCTTCTCCGCCGGTAATACCGAGGCAACCGTTACCCGTGCCACCGCATCCTATATGCCTAAGAACAGTCACTTTGTCTGCTCCATGTTCTTCCATGCCGGTGTAAACGATACTATCGGTTCTGAGTTTGGTGCTCCTGTTGCCGATGTCAACATGACCACAGCCTGGCTGAAGATCAGTAACAGCACGGGTAATGCCGTCTATTGGAATAAGGAATACTCCGAGGTAGTCAAAGATAGTCTGGATATCTATGGCTTCGATGTGAACTCCAAGTGTTTCTATTGGCAGAACCGCTTGAACCATATCTTCCTGGCGCTGACAGACAATAATGATCTTGATGGGAGCATTAGCAATGGTTCCCTGAAAATCTATCCGGATGTCACCGATAAATATAAGGATAAGTATATGCTGGCCTACGACCTGACAAGAGGCGAGAAGAAGGCTATGTCGGAACAGCCAGACCCCATCCTGGCATTAGAGACTGCACGTCCTTCGGGCGGCACTCCCGAGGCCAACCGCGTAAAACTGTTCTTTAAGCATCAGTTCGCGCAGATACAGGTCAACCTGAAGAGCTCCCTTGATGCTTCCGCCGTTATTGATTCTGCCTGGATTGAGCGTGTGGAGTTGCTGGGCGTGGCCGAGACGGGCTATGTGCCTTATTGCATCCTGTCCGATGGTACGCTGCCTGCCGCTACCTCTCTTCCCATCAATGTTGACGACAACAAATATCAGACCACGATAAAAGATAATCCTTATGGCTCCTCTTTCAATATGTTCCAGCGCTCAACACCCGTGGGCGGCTATCTCAAGTCGTTCGAGTGTATTGCCTTCGGCACCCTGCAGGGCATCCGTATCACCTGGAGAGAGTCAGATGCTGCCGATGCCGTCAAACACGTAGCCACCTATAAGGGCGTTAAGAACCTGGCACTGAAGAGTGGTACCAAGTATATCTACAACATGGAGTTGCGCCGCAGTCTGATAGCAGAGGTCACAGCTAAGATTAAGCCCTGGGAAATGGATACAGCCGATTATTCTGCTGATGGTACGATTAAGGAATAAAATCAGGATTAAGAAATACATGAATAGAAACTGTCTATATAAACTATCACAGCTGGTGCTCATGATGGCCTTCATCCTCGGGACGACAGGTTGTAATGAGACCCTTAGTAGCTTGTTCTCCGACGATATATCCGAGGGCGAGGAAGTGATGTTTTCCGCCTCGCTGTCAACAAATACTGTTACACGTTCTTTGGACGGCTATATCCTCCCTAAAAAGAAATATCAGTTTACCATTGGTATGTATACTGATGATACGCACAAGGTTGACTCAGGCATCTATAACACAATCATTGATGATGAGGTAGGAACGTTAGAGGCCGAGACGCCTTTGTACTGGCACAGTACCACTACCGCCTATGGCTTTAAGGCCACCGCCGGCACAACAGATTTGGAGACTGACCAGACTACAGAAGATAACTGGCTGCTGCAAGACCGTCTGGAGGGCGAGGCCAATGGATATAGAAAAGCCAGGGACTGGAAATCATATAATCAGGAAACACAACTTGTCAGTAATGATGCGGATTATAAGAAGATCTTCATTCCGATGCAGCACAAACGCTCACTCATCAGCATCATCCTGAAGGCAGGCGAGGGCGTGAGTCGTAAGGCCCTGGCGTATGATGTGGCCGAGAACGACCTGAGTGCCCGAATCTATTCATACACCGCTGGTGCAGCAAAGCCATTGGAGATTATGCCATTGGCCAAGGAAGAAAAGATTCATTACGATAAAGATAAGAACGGTGGGGCAGAGGATAGTGTGAGTACCACGCGCTATGATGCGATTGTGCAGCCCTACGACTATTCTGCCAATCCCTCTACCGACCTCATTACAAAAATCAGTCTTTCAGGACAGCATTACTCGTTCTATGCCCAGAACGATTATCTGTTCGCTGATCTGGATAATTCCAACAAAGCCAGATATAATCTGGAGCCTGGCAAGCGCCTTGTCATCACCGTCACCCTGAGTCGTGACAGTCGTAAGATCCTGATGTCGGCCTATGTCGAGGATTGGACGGAGGAGGTGACCAATACCATCTGCGACGACTATGGTAATGCCGGCGAGCCTATCAAGATTGGTAACCGAACTGAACTTATCGAATTCCTTGCGTCCAACGAGAAGAATAAGCCCGGTAATGTGGCGCTGGTTACAAATAATATTGATTTGCAGGATTGGGGAGCTGCCTACAATCTGAAATTCAACCTCTACTGTACGCTGAATCTGGGTGGTAAGACCATCATGAGTAATCACTGCTTCTTGGATTCGCTTCTGGATGCAGCCACCCTGCAAAATGGTACCATTCAGATTGGTGGCGTAGTCGATGCCGCTGTAGCTGAAACCAACAAGGGAGCTATCGAGGATATCCGCGTGACGGAGAAAGATACCACGGCAACAGTCCAGGCTACTGCCGCAGGTGTGGTGGTCAACAACACTGGTACCATCTCGAAATGTCATTCCGCTTTGAAAGTATCAGGTTCTACCACTGGTTACGTGGGTGGTATTGCCGCCACATCCCTTTCCGGAGAAAATAAGATTGCCATCATCGAGTCCTGCACCGTGACCAACCGCGTGGAAGGTGGCAACCAGAAGGGTGGTGGTATCGTAGGTAAGGCCAATGGCTACATCAACAACAACACCTTTGAGTATGGCATCACCCTGAATCAGGATAAGTCTCAGTTCAAGAATATCGTTGGCGAAAGAGACGAGAGCCACACCACCTTCAAGGCCGATGGTAATGCCTGGCCTACGTTCGACGAGAACTGCGTTGAGGGTGCCGCAATTATCAATGCCGTGGCTGCGGACAAACGCTATTCGGGTATCATTGACTGTGAGGCAGAGTTGCAGTCATCTACTTCTGCTACCGGCTTATATAATAAAGCCGATAGCTGTTATCGCCTGGCAAAGGATATCACCGTTTCGGCAACTGCTGGCAACGTGGAATACGAACTGGATGGTAATAGCAAAACCATTACTAGCAGCGCCCAGATATTTAATAACGTTACCGGTAAGGTACACGATCTGACGGTTTACGTAAATGCCGATTTAACAGCCACCCAGGATGCCACAACGGCAACCGATGCTATCGCTCCGCTAGCCTTTGCCGTGCATGGCTCAACTGCCGAGATTAGTAATATTAAGGTGAAGACTGCCGATGGCGTAAAAATCACAGCCTCTAACCCCGCAGGTGTGGTGGTATGGGCATACGACAATGCAACGGTCAAGAACTGTGAGGTGCTGGTGAATCTCTATGCCAATGTGAATACCAAAATCGAGCAGGGCCGTAAGTTTGCCGGCGGTATAGTTTCTACAGTATCCAAGGCTACCGTCACCCAGTGCATCTTCCATTCTACGGGTAAGATAGAGGGAACTGATTCTAAAGTCCTGTATCTTGGTGGTATCGTAGGTGGTATCGAGAAGAAGGAATTAACGAACGACATCCCTGAACTGACCATCACCGACTGTACCAGTTTCATTACCTTACCAAAGGATGAACACCACGGTGGTATTCTGGGTAATGCTAAGTTCGGTGAAGCTGACGCTACATCAAGTGCTTGTCAGGGCAACTGGTGGCAGAGTGATTGCAACGGTGTAGGTACCAAAAATGGCAGCGACGAGTCATTGATTGGTAAGCGTAATGCCATCACCCCGTCAGAAAAGAACTTTTAAGTGAATATGATGAAGAGAATGATAAGATATATCCCACTGGCTCTGGGCTTCATGCTCTTAACGGCATGCAACTCGCAGGATGAGGCGCTTTCCTCTGTTGATGACAGCGACATCATCCATGTGGGCGGTGTGAGTACCGACGATATGGTTACCACGGCTGCCGTAACCCGTGCTGCCGTGGCTGCCGAGACCGTCGACTGGCTGAAGGCTGGCTTACAGAAAGGAATGACCATTAACTACTATCAGGATACTGACGCCAAGCAAAAGGCGCAACTGAAGCTTGACGAAAATGGTAAATATAGTATGAAGGATGCCAACGGGAAATACGCTAAGTGGCTGGGCAACGGTGCCCATTTCTTCGAGGGCGTTTATATCCCCGCAGGCCTGGGCATAGGCGAGACCCATGTCTACGACTCCCTGAGTCATTATACCGCCGTACCCCCTTCAACGAAGATTGCTGCTACCGTAGGCCGTATCACCATCCCCCTGCAGCATCGCCTGGCGCGTGTGGTGGCCTATGTGTTGATAGACAAGGATATGGCAGCCACGCTGAAGGGCTTCGACACTACCAACGACAAGAACAACGAAAACGTGGAGAACACCATGCTGCGTTTCTGTAATGTCCAGACCCTTGATTATGTCGAGAACGGAAAGCCCGTCTGGAAAAAGGAGCGTAAGGCCATCCCGCATTATCTGGGTCAGGAACAGGTGACGCTGTATCAGGAGAAGTCAACGGGCAAGCTCATCTTCCCCATTGACGATAACTACGAAGATGCTAAAAACGATACAAAGGGTAATTACACCAGTCTGAACTATGGCAAGTGTCCCTATTACGACCTCATTGTCCGTCCTACCTATACCGAGAACAAGGAGAAACCCAATGTGATGTTCGATGAGGCTGTGCAGTCGGCCGATGGCAACAACAACATTGACTTCGAGCTCACGCTGAGTAATGACCTGGAATACGAGAAATCCTTTACCTTCGACCTCAACGCCAACGATGAGACGGTGGTCTATCTGCGTGTCAGTCCTGAGCGTATCGACTATAACAGTACCGGTTCACGCTTGTGGAAGGAAACCAGCTATCCTGATAACTATTACGGCGTGAACAACCAGAACGGCAACAACCTGTCCGTAGCAGGCAGCAGTTGGCAGCGTGCCTATACCAACAGCACACTGGAAACAGGAGTTACAGACGGACATTTCTACAATGCTGACGAAGAAGACGATTCTGCGCAGTATGTGAGTGATGCCCGATGGATCCATATGCTCCTGCAGGCCTATCAGGGTGGTGCGCATCATGGTGACTACTTCATTCTGAAGAAGGATATCACCATTAATACAGATACCTGTCATTTCCCCAAAGACTTTACCTTCACGGGCCATCTTGATGCACTCGACCACAAGATTACCATCACAGGCAAACGCGCTTATCTGTTTGACGGCTTGAACGGTGAGTATAAGACTGCCCAGGAGAGCGACACGACCGCCATATGGGAGGCGAATGTCCATCTGGAGGGCACTACATGGGTTCCCACCAAAGGCTGGCGTGCCGAGGTGGTCAACACCATCATCACTGGAGCAAAGCTGTTTAAGGATAAGGATAACATCTCTGGCTACGTGAATAACTGTAAGTATATCAACGGCACAGATACTACGTATTATAGTCACACCCCCGCCATCCCAACATATAAAGAATGATGAAACTCAAACATATCATATATCTGTTTCTGGCCCTGGCAATGACGGCCTGCACAGCCGATGACGACATGTTGTTCGATGACGAGCAACAGTCGCTGATGGGCCGTGCCGTGACCTTCAGTGCTACCATGGCCGATCCCTTTGTCACGCGTACCACCTATCACCATGACGGTTCCTTCAATGAGGGCGACCAGATGCGTATCTTCCGTCAGTATGCTGAGAAGGGTTCCAGCACCACGTTCGAGGATACCACCATCTTCCGTACCTATTATCTGAAGATGGACTATGCCGCAGGCACCTCCGTGTCGCTCAACGACGACTGGGTACCTATGGCCGGCAAGTTGAAGTCGGATTCAAAAGGAAACTTATCCAATCAGGACTCTGGCGATTCGCTGACATGGGAGAATGGTCGTGTCGTACGTTTCCGTGCCTGGGGACGCAGTAACCTGGCAGGTGTGCTGAATGCTAATACCAAGGGTAGTTACTATCCCGACTATACGGTAAGCGACTGGGTGACGGTATCAGGTCCTACCAAGAGCATCCCTCTCACCATGCGCCACATCACCTGTCGCATCGGTCTGACCTGCAAGGCTGGCAATGAGTTTGGCAGTGCCACCATCTGTACAGACCTGGAGGACTACCGTCGCCAGGACAATGCCGACACCCAAGCGCATGATGAGGCAGAGAGCAACAAAAGCGAGGGGCAGGCCCAAAAGGAACTCGATTCTGTGCTGGCTGTCTATAATAAGATGTGTATGCCCGCTGGTGTTGATGACAAAACCTTCCTCCTGACGGCCATGACCAAGGTACGCTATGACGGGACCACCAGCTACAAGGACTTAGAGAAAGATACTACCCGTATCGTGCGGATTGGCGCCCTGGATTCTGTCTCCATCCGTACGGACGTACAACGCCCAGTGTTCAATCATAACGACGGCCGCCTCTATATGATGTCTATCCCCTTTGATATGAGTCGTGAGGGGAAGGGTCACGAGTTGGTGCTGCCTGCCTGCACCCGTTTCAAGGTGTGGCTCTACGACGTGAACAATGGCGACAGACACAACACCGATGGCTCTACGGGCAGCGAGAGCAACTATCACATCTTCGCCCTGAGTGATATCAAGAATGGTGATAAGGCCGCATTTCCCAATGGCCTGACGCTGAAGGCCGGCTATAGCTATCTGTTCAACGTTGGCTATCACTACGACAAACTGACCATTACGCCTGTCGACAATTTCTCCTGGACGGAGCAGGACCTTGGGACACTGACTGGGCAGAGCGAGGCAAAGACACAGAACGACCTCGACTTCACCTGGTGGACCACGGCCTATCGCAAGGCTGCCAAGACCGCTCTTAAGGGTGGCGTCTTCCTGCCCTCGTTCAGTATTGGGAACCAGACGGAGTTCCGTACGTTTATCCATCTCGTCAATGGCACCGCCGCCAAGAAGATGAGTGGACTGAAGCGCGGCAAGGTACGTCTTGACGAGAAGAACGATACCATCAAGGATGGGGACGGCTTCGAGACCTATTGGTGGATCCTGGAGAACGAGACCGACGAGAACGGTAATCCCAAGCAGATTACGATGGAAGAGGCTGAAGCAATGGGCTATGTGTTCTATCCCCATTTCTATCCCACCATTTCCACCCAGAAGGCTCATGTCATCGAGGACTATGTCACAGGTCCCATGGACTTCTATGATACTGACTTCGGCAACCGCTATGAGGTGAATCTGACAGAAGACCTCAACCTCTACGACTGGGAGTTGCCCTGCATCGGTGAGAAAAGAAAGTACCCATTCCGTGGCAACTTCAAGGGTGGTGGTCATACGCTCTCTAATCTGAATATGAAGGATAAGTATCTTTTCGCCCACGTGAAGGACGGTGCCATCACCAACCTGCGTATAGAGAGTACCCACGATGTCAGTCTGCTCAAAACTGCCGAGTCCAGCGGCAAGTCTGGGTGGGGGTGCTATATCGCCGGTATCTCCCTGTTGTGCAACAGTAGCCAGTATGCCATTGCCGACAGTTTGACGGGTGCCAGCTATGTGGTTGGCTGTATCCATGTGGGCAATGCCGGTGGTGCGTTGGTTGGCTCTGCCGACAACCTCACCATGCTGGGCTGTATGCATGCTGCCGCCGGTATCCCTGCGAAAACAGGTGCCCTTCTCGGCGCCTATGCCGGAACCACCAGTTTCTTTGCCCCTCAGTCAAAGAACAGTGTGACATGGGGTACGTTCATGTGCAACTACTACGATATAGAGAAGTCACCCAATACCCATGCCGTGGGCAGCATCACCGACAGTTATCCCTATCAGCAGTATATCCGTGGCAGTAAGTCACATATCCTGAAAGCCAAGAACGACTATCTGATTGGTGACAATACGGATTACTATAAATTGAATGATAATATGAAGGCCGAGATGTACGGTCTGGCTCCCTGGAAAGCAATGAACTATGCCATCTGGAAGTACAACAGCTCTGCCATTGGCGCCAAGTACCCCTGCCAGATGCACTATCAGTCGTCGTCGGTTGGCTACACCCATCTCTATCCCACACTGGAAACGGGTGCTCCCACCGTGGAGAGCAACTGGAACCCACTGATACAGAACAACTAAATCACGCATATCAATGAAGATAAACAAGATATTTTTCCTGGGATTAGCCCTGCTGCTGGCCGCCTGCTCTGCCGATGATGCAACGCAAGAGCAGCCGTCGTCGGGCATCCTGTCGTTCTCTACCACTATCGACAATTTCGAGGGCGAGGACGTTACGCGTACCAACTTCGCCGGCAATGCCTTCGAGGATGGCGATAAGATCAAGCTGAAGATTATCTGCCCCTTCTCAACGCATACCGAATTTGGCGAGACCACCTATGGCAACAGCTTTGATGCTTTCTGGCTGCTGAAGTGGGACGCCATTCAGTGGGCCAATATCGTGGCAAAAGATAGTTTTGACATCAATGGCGACTACAGCCCTTCTAACTCCCCCAATATCTTTGAGCGCTACGAGGCCCAGCAGACTCCCTATGTCTATACGGCGCAGACCTGGAGCGAGGAGCAGATCTTTATCGCTGGTAGCGGTACGCGTGTGGAGCAATATAGCAACGTGTTCCATGCCAACCAGACCAAGTCGGCCGATTATAAGGCCAGCGACCTGATGTGGGCTCAGGCCATTCAGCAGACCGGTTCATACAATGTACACCTGAGTTTTAAGCATATTATGGCGGCGCTGCTCGTCACTATTAATGACAGTACTAATCTTGGTATCTCCGACAATGCCGTTCTCACCCTCGAGGGCATGCCCGATATCGACCAGGCTGAGGTGATTGTGGGCGACTACTATGCAGCCAAGAGTAAGGTCAACTCCAATAATTATGGCTATAAGAGCAAGCACAGTTGCACGCAGGCTGAGAACGGTACCGTGATTGGTGTGGCTGTTGTTGACGATAGTCAGGCCAAGGCCTATACCACGCCTATCGGCAACATCTCGCAGAATGGCACCTATACAGCTTACAATGCCGGCAGCAAGACCTACCGGTTGATTGTGCCTCCCTGCACACTTTCAAACAAAGCCACCTTCTGGCTGCGCGATGGCGAGAAGCGCTACAGCATGCAGCTGACCCAGACCACCTTCGAGACTGGCAAACTCTATAAAGTAAAGATGACGATATGATGAAACCATATAAGATACTGTTCCTTTCCATGATGGCCCTCCTCGCTGCCTGCAGCAGTGATGAGGATGTATTCTCTACGAACGACGATGCCCTTGAAATGAAAGGCATACGCGTAGCCATTGCCGGCGAGGATGCGTCCATCACCCGTGCTGCTACCGTTGACCCCTTGAAGGTCAGCGTAGGTCGTACGCAGTTCGTGAACGATGACGAGATTGTATTTACCACGATCAAACGTACTAAGAGTCCGCTGGATGCTTTTACCTATAGCAATATCCATTACAAATATAATGGCACAAACTGGGAGCGCACGACTAATGGCACCAACGACCCCAAGAAGGACCCAGAGAAGATCTACTGGACCGATGGTAATAATGCCCACACCTTCATTGCCTATAACCTGCCGAAAGGCTATCAGTGGGAGACCGTGACTAATACTGTGGGCAATAGTACCTACGATACCTATGCTGGCGAATTAGGCAAAGACATGAATGCTATCGTTTTCTCAAGCAATGAGGATATCCAGAAGGAGGATCCGCTGATTCTCTATAGCGACACCACCAAGGCCGACAATGGCGGACTGACCACCACGGTCTATTTCACCCATGCTTTGAGTAATGTGCGTGTGGTTGTTAATATCAAGGACTTTGCCGCCAGTGCCAGTGCCGTGGATACACTGGTCAAAGTGAGTAATATGGTGCTCCACGATCAACCCTGCCTGTACACATGGGGTGCCAACAGCAAGGATGATGTCACTGCACTTGATTTCAATGCTGACCAACAGAAAAAGAAGGATATCACTCTTTGGTGCCCCCAACCCAATGGCGAGGGAAAGGCTCAGAGCAAGACCTTCACCTTCTATGGCCTGATAACGCCGCAGAATGCTGAGTTCCATAAAATCAATGGTAACAAACTGCCGTTGAAGTTTTCGTTCGAGGTAGAATATCCTGATGCGATGGATCCTACTCAATCAGTCAAAAAGACCTATCAGGGTGAATTTGGTGATACTGTTCACTTCAACCCTGGCGTATGCACCACGCTGAACATCTCGTTGAACCACCAGAACGAGCGGATGTACATGGATGTGGAGTATAGCGACTGGAACTTTGTGGCTACACCTGACCTGGGTGCCCTGCGTAAGAAGTCCACCTTCATGGATATCAACAGCACCGTGACCATCCATACCGATGCGAATGCTACCGTCGACGATGCCACATGGTTGTATCAGAAAGGTGGGGCGCTCTTGGATATCTATGGCAATAACGGTGATAGCCGACTGACGCCTTATCGTATCACCTCTGCCTCGCAGCTCTTGTCCTTTGCCAAGGAGGTAAAGGCCGGCGTGGATTTCAAGGATAAGTTTATCCGCCTGGATGCCGACATCACCATGCAGGCCAGCACGGCCAAGACCAGTGCAGAGGACTCTACCTCCAATGTCAAGCCCGTTGAGTGGATTGGTATTGGCGATGCCGACAATGCTTTCAATGGTACCTTCCTTGGTGGCGATCGCTATATCAATCGTCTCAATGGCAGTCCGCTCTTTGTTAAACTGGGTGAGAATGCCCTTGTCGAACAACTTCAGATAACATCCATAGGTAGTATCACAGGTGGTGGTGCACTGACAGATACCAATGCCGGTGTTATCGGCGGTTGTAAGATAATAGATGACGTCACTACCTCCGGCGGTGCCCTCGTAGGTACGAATACAGGCACGGTCTATGCTTCTTATTATACGGGTGATTCCGGCGCATCTCAATTGGTAGGCACAAATACCAATGGTAATGTGGTTGGTTGCTATCAGTCTGCGGATATCTCTTCTTTTGAGGAATCTATTTTGTCGAGTCTTGTTGACAGCTTGAATACTGATCTTAACAAATGGTATTCAAATAATCCTTCCTACACGAAATATCTATTTGTTTACATCACAGCCAGTTATCCCATGGTACAGAAGCAGTAACCTGCTGCTTCTGTACCGTTGGTATAACGGGATATCATGATAGATAGGGATAAAAAAAGTCCGCTGCAACTCTCGCGAGCAACAGCGGAACAAGCCTATGTTTAACTAAAAATCCTTTTTCTAAAAGAAATTTTCAGTCCACAAGGACTAAAAATTTGAAAGTTTAAATGGGAGCTTCACAGCGACCACCTGTTATCCTACAGTTGAAAACTTTCTTTTTTACCAATAACTAAAAACCTAAAACTATAAATATTACTACTAACCTAAAACAATCTATTAACCTTTTGACGATGCAAAGGTACGACGATTTTTTGAACTGCACAATATTTTTTGCAGAATAAGTGTATAAATACCCATTGTTCTTGACCTAAATCAACCATTTGTGTGCGCAAACACCCCATTTTTCCCCTTTTTTATTTCATTTCTTATTTCTCATATTTCTTTTTTCATAATTTCTTTGTACCTTTGTCGATGCAATGAAAGTATTGATAGTAAATACAAGTGAACAGACGGGTGGGGCAGCAGTTGCTGCCAACCGTTTGATGGATGCTCTGAATAATCATGGCGTGAAGGCAAAGATGCTGGTGCGCGATAAGCAAACAGGAGATATCTGCGTAGCAGGTCTGCAGGGAAAGATATGTAAGAAATGGCATTTCCTTTGGGAACGGTTGGTTATTTTCTTTCATCTGCATTTCAAACGCGACCACCTCTTTGAACTCGATATCGCAAATAGTGGTACGGATATCACCAAGTTACGTGAGTTTAAAGAGGCCGATGTCATTCACTTGCATTGGATTAATCAGGGTATGTTGTCGCTGAAAGGCATCCGTAAAATCCTTCGTTCTGGCAAACCTGTGGTATGGACCATGCATGATATCTGGCCTGCAACAGGTATTTGTCACCTCACGTTGGGCTGTGCCGCCTTCCGTCAGTCATGCCGTCATTGTAAATATCTGCCGGGTAATGGTTCCGATAACGACCTCTCTGCAAAGGTATGGCGCCGTAAGCATCAGATGTTGAGCGAGGGTACAATCTCTTTCGTTGCATGTAGCAAGTGGTTGGAACTGGAGGCCAAAAGCAGCGGATTGCTGCAGGGGCAGACTATCACCAGTATTCCCAACCCCATAGAGACCCGTATTTTTTGTCCTGGTGACAAGACGAAAGCCCGCATGGATGAACAGTTGCCTACTGACAGACAACTGATTCTCTTTGTATGTCAGCGCGTGACGAATCCCAATAAAGGTATGTCTTATCTGATAGAGGCTTGTAGGCAGTTGGCCGAACAGCATCCGGAGATGAAAGAAAAGACGGGTGTCATCATCTTGGGCGGTCATGCCGATGAAGTGGCTGAGGAGTTGCCTTTCGCCACTTATCCATTAGGTTATGTATCTGATCCTCAGCGCATGGCCAATATCTATCGCGCTGCTGACGTCTTTGTGCTGCCATCACTCAGTGAGAACCTGCCCAATACGATTATGGAGGCGATGGCCTGTGGCGTGCCCTGTATCGGTTTTCGTGTAGGCGGCATCCCCGAAGAGATAGACCACCAGAAGAATGGTTATGTAGCCGAGTATAAGTCGGCTGCTGATTTAGCACGAGGCATCAATTGGATTCTACATCAGGCCGACTATCAGTCTCTGTCAGATTGTGCTATTGCCAAGGTGCGTCATCACTACACTGGTCAGCAGGTGGCTATGCAATATACTGAGGTCTATCAGCAGGCTTTGGCACAAAAACATTTTATGTTATGATTCGATTTACAGTCATCACGATAACCTATAATGCCGAACAGGTGTTGGAGCGTACGCTGCAGAGCGTATTGCGACAGACCTACGAAGGTGTGGAACATTTGATTATTGACGGAGCCTCAAAAGATGGCACGTTGGCTATGGCTGAGGCTTACAAACAACAGTCGGATGCCTCTGAAAGCGGTCATAAGGTCATTATTAAGTCAGAACCTGATCATGGTATCTATGATGCGATGAACAAAGGACTGTCACAGGCCTATGGTGATTATGTCGTCTATTTGAATGCTGGCGATTTCTTTCCACAGGATGATACGCTGGAACAGATTGTACACCGTTGTAAATTGACGGAGTATCCTTCTGAGTCCCTGCCTGGTGTGCTCTATGGCAATACAGATATAGTGGATGACGAGGGACGTTTCCTGCATCCCCGTCGTCTTCAACCGCCAGCAAAACTCACGTGGCGCTCGTTTCGTCATGGCATGCTGGTATGTCATCAGGCCTTTTATGCCCGACTGGATATCGCCAAGAACTTGCCATACGATACCCATTATCGCTTCTCGGCAGATGTTGACTGGTGTATCCGTGTGATGCGCGAGTCCGAGCGCATGGGCTTACCTCTATATAATATAAATATGGTGGTGGCCAACTACACAGAGGAGGGCGCAACAACAAAGAATCACCGTGCCTCGTTGAAGGAACGTTTCGACGTGATGCGTAGGCATTACGGTTTGTTGTCAACGATTGTGATGCATGCATGGTTTGTTGTGAGGCGAAAAAAGAGGAGCGTAGAAGTATAGACGATAGTTTTTGAGAAATAAAAGAAGAATAATATATGAGACTACAGTTTAACCTGGAATATCGCACTGGATTCGGTGAACATGTTACATTGAATTTTCTGGATGAGAATGGACGTTTGGATCGTCATGCCATGCAGACCCTTGATGGCTTGCATTGGCAGGTAGAGATGAAATGTCTGAAGGATAGTGGTACCTATATGGACTACTATTATAGTGTGATGCGTGGTGAGAAAGAAATGCGCCATGAGTGGCTGGTAGAGCCGCATCGCCTGGAACTGGCTGCTGTGAAGGGTGCTTACTATACTGTTAATGACCATTGGTTGGACATGCCTGAAGACAGTTATATGTATTCTTCGGCTTTCACCGATTGCGTGATGGCACGCAAACGACAGTTGAGCACCAAGACGGAGTACGACCATACCATCCGTCTGAAGGTGCGTGCACCACAGTTGCGTAATGGTGAACGCCTGGCTTTGGTGGGCTCTGCCGATTATCTGGGTTGCTGGAACTGCTCAAAGGCTCTGCCTATGGCCGAGCATGAATGTCATGAGTGGGTGGTCAGTCTGGATGCCGACCGTCTGCCTCAGCGTACTGAGTATAAATTTGTGATTCTTCCTGTAGACCGAAAACTGGCGCTGTCTGTTATCTGGGAGAATTGTGAGAACCGTATCCTTGAGAAACCGGAGCTGGTGCAGGGTCAGGTGATGGTCTATGAACTGCCGCAGGCTTGGTTCTCTATCCCTATGTGGAAAGGTGCCGGCACCGTGATTCCTGTTTTCTCTTTACGTAGTGAGGGCAGTTTTGGTGTGGGCGACTTTGGAGACTTGAAGATGATGATCGACTGGTGTGCCAAGACGCATCAGAGCGTTTTGCAGATTCTGCCTATCAATGACACCATCATGTCGCACTCCTGGCAGGACTCCTATCCCTATAATGCCATCAGTATCTATGCCTTACATCCGCAGTATGTGGACCTGCGCCAGTTGCCTCAGATCAAAGATGCGGCACTAAAAGCCAAATACGAACAGATACGGGAGGAGCTCAATGCCTTGCCGCAGATTGACTATGAACGCATGATTGAGGCAAAAATGGCTTACCTGCAAATCATCTTCGAACAGGAACGTGCTGCGCTGAAACGCCGTGCTGCTTATAAGCAGTTCTTCGAGGCCAATCGTGAGTGGCTGGAACCCTATGCTCGTTTCTGCGTGAACCGTGATAAATACGGTACTGCCGATTTCCGTCAATGGCCTAAGGAGGCTCATAGCCAAAAGCCCAAAGCAAATAGCCAGTATGACTTCTGGTATTTCGTGCAGTATCATTTGGATAAGCAGATGCATGATGTTCATGCCCATGCACGTAAGCAGCATGTCATCCTGAAGGGTGATATCCCCATCGGCATCTGTCGTGATGGTGTGGAGGCATGGGTCGAACCGCGCTATTTCAATCTCAACGGACAGGCTGGCGCACCGCCTGATGCTTTCTGTGAGGACGGACAGAACTGGGGATTCCCCACGTACAATTGGGAAGAGATGTTCAAGGATGGCTGTTCTTGGTGGGTACGCCGTTTTCGTAAGATGGCAGAGTATTTCGATGCCTATCGTATTGACCATGTATTGGGCTTCTTCCGTATCTGGGAGATTCCTATGCCAGAGAAGAGCGGACTTTATGGACAGTTCCAGCCTGCGCTGCCGATGACGCGCGAAGAGGTGGAGGCCTATGGACTGCCCTTTGTGGAAGAACTCTTCTTGGAGGACCATCAGCGTAAGAATCTGTGGCATCCACGTATCAACGCTACCAAACTGGAGGCTTTCGAGCAACTCTCTGAGGGTGAGAAATGGCATTTCCGCCGTTTGTACGACGACTATTTCTATCGTCGTAATAACCAGTTCTGGTATAATGAGGCTATGAAAAAACTGCCCCGTTTGACGGAGGCTACTCGCATGTTGGTATGTGCCGAGGATTTAGGTATGGTGCCCGAATGTGTGGCATGGGTGATGAACGAACTGCGTATCCTTTCTCTCGAGATTCAGACTATGCCCAAGGAGTATGGTGTGCGTTTCGGTCATCTGCAGCGTAATCCCTACCGTTCGGTATGTACCTTCTCTACCCACGATATGCCTACACTTCGTCAATGGTGGGACGAGGATGAGCAACGGGCTCAGGAATACTATGAGACGGTGCTCCACTTGGATGGTGAGGCGCCACATCCCCTGCCTGGAAGACTGGCTAAGGAGATTCTCTCACGCCATCTGCTCTCGCCTTCAATGCTCTGTCTGATGTCGTTCCAGGATTGGATTGCCATTGATGAAAACCTGCGCCTGCCCGATCAGAATGCCGAACGTATCAATATCCCTGCCAATCCGCGTCACTACTGGCGCTACCGCATGCACCTCAACATTGAACAACTGCTCAATGCTGATGCTTTCAATCATGAGGTGATGCTGCTTATTCAGCAAGGCAACCGTTCGACCACTTTAGCAGCCGCTTGTATTCCTTCTTGGTTAGACGCATAAACGAACCGTGTTGCGGTGCTGTCACGCCCTCAATGTCTACTGGGTCGTGGAAATTGCGCAGGTTCTCGTCGGCCTTGCAGATACGATAGTGCTTAGGACGGTCGCTATACTGGATATAGGCTACGCGCCATGTCTTGTCGCCAATTAGTTGGAAGGCACTTGAACCCTCGCATTTCTTCTTGCCCTCAAACGATACGTAGTCGTCCTCGATGGGCTCGCCCCATCCGTAGGTCAGGTGGTCGCTGGTGGCTGTATAGATGCCTGGCTTGCCGCCCTCTTTCTTGATGAGCATGTGATACTTGCCGTCAGCCAGCAGGTTGATGTCGGCATCAATGGTGGCGTAGCCCCAGTCGAACAACAACTTGGGTTGGGTCAGTTTCGTAAAGCTCTTGTCTGCATACGAGTAGTACATGCGGTCGTATTTCTCCTCTGCACGGTTCCACATCGAGTAGTAAATCATATAACCACCCTTGTCGCCGTTCTCCCACGTGTAGTTGGGATCCCAGAAAATCTGAGGAGCCCACACACGGTTGATGGTGCTCCAGTCTTTATAGACGCTCTCGGCATCAGGATTAGAGAAAATGCTGGTGCCCTTGCGATAATCGAACGATACGCTCTCCCAATGAATCAGGTCCTTACTTGTAAGCAGGTCGATGCCGTAGTTGTCCCAGTCGTTCTGCTTGTCCAGCGCCTTCGTCATCGCGTTGTTCATGTCGGTAGTCACCATCACATAGCCCTTGCCATTCCATGATCTGCAGATATAGGCATCGCGCTGTCCGCCTTCTATGCGGGCATGTTCTTTAGGATCCATCACGGGATTGCCTCCCAGGATATCCTCATAGTGATAGCCGTCGCGACTCACGGCGAAAGCTGTCCACTGGCCCTTGTCGCTCATGTGACAATACAAATAACCATAGTTGCCCTTCTGCGGATTCTGGGCAGATGCTGTCAGCACAGATACTATCAGTGCAGTAAATAGCAAAAGACTTTTCTTCATAAGAATATTTTTTGATGTTGCAAAAGTAAGCATTTCTTTTAAATATTCAAAGAATCGTGTTGTGAAATTTGGTTATTTGACTGCAAATTCGTATCTTTGCACAAGAAACTAACATCAACGATAAAATGAAGATTATGACTAAGACCTTACTTTCAGCCATGATGCTGGCTGTTTGTGTATCTACTGCTTTTGCTGGTAAAAAGAAACAGGTGACGGAAGAGCCCAAAGATCCTAACGAGATGGTGGCTTATCTCTTCACCTATTTTAATAGCAATGACCCCAAGGACGAGCAGATTTGCTACGCTCTGAGCGAGGATGGCTATAACTACACGCCCATCAATGATGGTATGCCTGTCATTTCGAGCGATACCATCGCCTTGACACAGTGTGTGCGCGACCCGCATATCCTGCGCTGTGAGGATGGCAAGACTTTCTATATGGTAGTCACCGATATGAAGTCGAGCCTGGGTTGGAGCAGCAACCGCGGTATGGTGCTGCTGAAGAGTACTGACCTGATCAACTGGCAGCATACTGCTATCAATTTCCCCACGCGCTATACAAAGACTTGGAAGAACGTGAATCGTGTATGGGCACCCGAGACTATCTACGACCGCAAGGCTGGTAAGTATATGGTGTTCTATTCTTTGGCTTCCAGCGACCGTGGCTCTTATGATAAGATTTATTATCAGTATGTCAATGACGACTTCACCGATTTAGAAGGCGAGCCAAAGTGGCTGTTTGATGCCGGTTGTGCTACCATCGATGGTGACATCGTCTATAACGAGGCCGACCAGATGTACCACCTTTTCTATAAGCAAGAGGCGGGTAGGGGTATCTACCAGGCTGTGGCAAAGGAACTGACCGATAAATGGCAGATGATTGGTGGCAACGTGGAGCAGACGAAGGAGGCCGTTGAGGGTGTTGGCGTTTGCAAGGCTATCGATGGTAAGTCGTGGATCATCATGTACGACTGCTATGGCAGCGGACACTATCAGTTCTGTAAGTCGGAAGACCTGAAGACCTTCCAGTTCATTCAGAACACCAAGACAAAAGGTAAGTTCACGCCTCGTCACGGCACCATCATCCCCATCACCCGTGCTGAGAAGGAGCGCCTGCTGAAGGCTTTCCCTAATCATAAGCAGCCCATTCTGAGTGGCTTCCATGCAGACCCAGAGGTGCTCTATTCCAATAAGACGAAGAAGTATTACATCTACAGCACCACCGATGGCACTCCTGGTTGGGGAGGTCACGACTTCAGCGTTTTCTCTTCTACCAACCTTGTTGACTGGAAGGACGAAGGAAAAATGCTCGATGTAAAGGGTGATCAGGTAAAGTGGGCTACGGGTAATGCGTGGGCTCCTTGTATCATCGAGAAAAAGGGCAAGTACTACTTCTATTTCTCAGCCCACAACCCCAAGTCAAACCGCAAGGAGATTGGCGTAGCCGTGAGCGATAATCCTACAGGTCCTTTCGTGGATAGTGGTGCTCCTATCATCACCGACGAGGATCGTCCCAAGGAGGCTCGCGGCGGACAGGCTATTGATGTCGATGTGTTCAAAGATCCCAAGTCGGGCAAGTACTACCTCTACTGGGGTAACGGCTTTATGGCTGGTGCCGAGCTCAACGATGACATGATGAGTGTAAAGAAAGAGACCATCACCCATCTGACACCCAAGGGTGGCAACCTGCAGACATGGGCTTTCCGTGAGGGCGCCTATGTGTTCTATCGCAAGGGCACCTACTACTTCATGTGGAGTGTTGATGATACAGGTTCACCCAACTATCACGTTTGTTACGGCACGGCGAAGTCACCCCTCGGCCCCATCAATATCGATGAGAATAACTACCTCGTCATCAAGCAGAAGCCCGAGGATCAGATTTATGGTACCGCCCACAACTCTGTGCTCCAGATTCCTGGCAAGGATGAATGGTACATCGTTTATCACCGCATCAACAAGAACTTCATTCACCACGAGCCGGGCATCCACCGCGAGGTATGCATCGATAAACTGACGTTCGACAAGCAGGGACGCATCATTCCCGTTGTGCCTACGCTCAATGGTCCAGAACCACTTACAGCAAAGAAATAAAATCCCTTTATGCATGAAGCAAAGGCCTCTCGAATCATTCGGGAGGCCTTTGTTCTTTTTCTTGCCTTTTTATTAAAATGGCTCTTCTACCTACATAAAACCTACATATTACCTACATGAAAATGGCCAAAAGCCTTAGCTCCTAACATTTGTAAGCACACTTACAAGTGCTCTCTCATAGGTCTATTCGGAAATTCTCTAGAGAATTTTTTGCTAGATAGCCAACTTACAATTGCTAGTTCACTAAGATACGTCTAAATTCTCTAGAGAATTTTTCTTCAAGTACTAAGGATAGAACCAGCAACTCAGCCACTTGTGATGGCCAGCATGCCTATTAAGCCCCCAGAAACATATAATAATCATACTTGAACAACGGCATATTAGAAATTCCGACATAAAAGTTTGCTATGTTCGTGTTTTCTTTTTATCTTTGCGGAATAAAAGCTGTCCCTTCTATGATTAGGGGTAAATATATTACTAACTAATGAAATGATTATGAAGAAACTTTTGTCTTTTATTCTGTTTGTCCTGATGCCGCTACTTGCGAATGCGGTCACGGTGGAAATAGATGGTATTTACTATAACTTGGACCGTAAGACTGGTGTGGCAGAAGTAACTCGTAATACCGTTCACGTTTACGCAGGTGATGTGGTCATACCTGAAAAGGTGGTTTATGAAGACAACGAGTATATAGTCACGTCTATTGGTGCACAGGCTTTTTTCGAGAGTCATGTAGTGTCGGTGTCGCTTCCGTCAAGCATTACTTCGATTGGACGTAATGCTTTTATATATAGTCACTCGTTAGACTCTATAGCGATTCCCGAGAAGGTCACAGTAATAGAAGAAAATGCTTTTGCTAATTGTACGGCATTGAGGCGGGTGGTGCTGCCCGAAGGACTGAAAGAGATTGGGTGGGGCGCTTTTGACAGTTGCACCAGTTTGGATTCGCTGAATCTTCCTGATTCCCTCGAAATCATCGCGACATCAGCATTTGGTGTATGTAAGAGTCTTTCCTCAATAACGATACCCAGAGGTTTGAAAAAAGTGGGCCAGTGGGCTTTTGGTGAGTGTTCTTCTTTGCAATCGGTCATTATTCTTGATTTCTCTTCATGGTGTATGATTGAATTTGATAATCTGCAGGCGAATCCTTTGTATAATAGTGGGAAACTGATACTGAATGGCGAGGAAGTTACCGATTTGGTTATCCCTGAAGATGTGACCAAAATAGGTAGTAATAGTTTTGCTCCCTGTCGTTATCTCACGTCTTTGACTATCGGAGACAATGTGACCAGTATCGGAACAGAAGCTTTCAGGAACTGTACGAATCTCACATCTGTCGTCATCGGTGAGCATGTGAGTAAGATTGAAGGATGGGCTTTCTATAACTGTTCTCACCTGGCATCAGTGACCTGCTATCCAAGAAAAGTGCTGCAGACGGGCACGCAGGTGTTCAACACTGCGATTGAGTATTGCAAACTGTATGTGCCCGCTTCTGTTGCCGGCGAATATGCAAAGAAGGAGCCATGGACCCAGTTCGATGAAATCATCAGTCTTGACATACCCAAGCATCAGCTGTCGTATTATGTAGATGGTGAGTTGTATAAGTCTTATACCTTAGAGGAGGGGGAGTATATAACCCCCGAAACCGTTCCGCAGAAAGATGGCTACACATTCTCTGGATGGAGTGAGATTCCAGAGACGATGCCTAAGCATGATGTCGTGGTGAACGGCTCTTTCACTTTGGTAAGCAAACAATTGACCGCTAACGGCATATCCTATACGCTTTGGGAGAAAATGAAAACGGCGGAGGTGATGGGTGTGGCTGACAATGGAATCAGTAACTTTGACGGACATCTGGCTATCCCTGCCGGTGTGTCTCATGACGGGACAGATTATGAGGTGACAAGCATTGCAGCCTCTGCTTTCCTCGGGTGTGACAGTCTGGTGTCGGTCAGCCTTCCTGAAAGTATCCTGTATATTGGGAATATGGCCTTCCAAGGATGTATGCTTCAAAACGTATTTGCTAAGAATGCAACGATACAACTGACGGAGAATGCTTTTTCGCAGGCAACCTATAATCATGCCATGCTGTATATTCCAACGGGGAAATGGTCGGAAGCCGTTTACTGCGGAAGCTTGTGGCGTTTCATCAATATTCGTGAGACCGCAACGGAAACTGCCGAACTGTCAATGGCTCAAGCCTATACGTTGATGGATGCGGAGACCTTTGGCTATGTTGTTTACGATATGGTGAACCATCAGCTGAAAACGCTCAGTTCATTCAGCCAGGTGGAGGAATGCTCTCCCGAAAACAGTTGGCAGTTGGTGGATATGGAGGGAAAATATGGTCTGTATAATATCGGTGCTAAGAAATTTGCTTCGATAGATACCAATGGTAAGATGGGACTTTCGGAGACTCCTGCCGCTCTTGATTTGGCAAACGGCAATAACGGTGTTGTCATCGGTCATGAAGTACCGACGCAATGGAATTTTGTGCTGAACGACAAACTGAGTATCGACCAGGATATTGTAGGAATCCGCTCTGTGATGACAGACAACTCAGATACCGACTGTTATTTGCTTAACGGTCAGAAATGTGTCATCCCTCAAAAGGGAGTCGTCGTGATCAAGGTGAAGGATGGCAGGGCAAGAAAGGTCGTCAGGTAGGAATAATCGGGTAGGTTATAGGCCAATTTTAGATCAAACCTATTTCTTGATTTGTGCCAGCAGAGTCTTTAGCTTGTCTATCTCGACGGTAGCGAGAAGGACTTTTCCGTTGGGGTCCAGGAGATAGATGGAAGGGATCCATTTGATGTGGTAGGCCTGCGCCATCTTAGACTCTTTCATCTTTTTCAGTTCGGTAACCTGTGGCCATGCGATAGACGCTTTCTGCAGGTAGTTGTCGAGGGCCTCGCGGGTGGTGTCGAACGAGACGCCGAGGAACTGCACTCCCTTTGTACTATACTGCTCATAGAGCTCTTTCATCTGTGGCATGTCTTTCCTACAATCAGGGCACCATGATGCCCAGAAGTCTAGCACGACATACTGTCCACGGTATTTTTCCAGAGTTACCGTCTGTCCTTCCACATCCGTCAAATCGGGTGCCACCGTACCTACTGTCAGCAGGTCGCGTGCATACAAAGAGTCAAGGTCCTGCGCCATCATTGTGGTCGCGATACAAGATACAAATAATACGATTGCAAATACTTTTTTCATTGTCTAATCAGTTTTATGGTGCAAAGGTATGAATAATTATGGATATCCCTTGCGTTTTGCGCGATTATTTGTATATTTGCAGCAGAATAAGGAAAGAAGGAATTGATACCAATGAATAATTTGTTACCGAAATATGACGATTCAGTTCTTTAATAACGAAGGAGAGGCCACGCTGACACTCAGCGGCCGACTTGACACTGCCGTGTCATCGAAGGTGATCAGCGATATAGAACAGTCGCTGGCTTCAGCCGGTGCCATCCGGCATCTTACCGTTGATGCCAGCCAGTTGGCTTATATCTCGAGTTCCGGCCTCCGCATCCTGCTGATGCTGGCAAAGCGGTTTAAGGACTTTAGGATTAAGGATGTTACCCCTGAAGTTTACGACGTGCTCAATATGACGGGCTTCACCAAGATGATGACTGTAGAGCGAGCCTTGCGCCAACTGAGCATTGAGGGATGTGAGATGATTGGCATAGGCGGCGTGGGTACCGTCTACCGACTTGACGATGACACCATCATCAAGGTATTCCGTGAGGGAACCACGATGGACGAGGTGTGCAAAGAGATAACGATGTCGAAAGAGGCTTTCGTGATGGGTATGCCCACAGCTATCTCGTTTGATGTGGTTAGGGTAGGGTGCCAATACGGACTAGTATACGAACTGCTGCATGCCCATACCCTGAGTGCCTGTCTGAAGCAAGCCCCCGAACGGATGGATGAGCTGGCACGAAAATATGCCGACCTCTTCCGTCAGATGCATCAGATACAGGTGCCTGCAGACAGCAGTGTGCCTGATGCCCTGGCGCATGAACGCAGTCAGGTGTTGCATATCCGCCGCTATTTCCCTCAGGAGAGTATAGACCTCTTGCTACAGATACTCGATGCCGTTCCCTCCGGGCGCAGTTTGCTGCATCTTGACCTCCAGGCCAAGAATGTGATGCTGCAAGGTGAAGAACTGATGCTGATTGATATGGGAGAGATGGGGTATGGACATCCGGTGCTTGACTTGGCTCACGCTTATTCGGCCTTGGTGCTGTTTGTGGGAGATTACGACAAGACTATCGGTATACCACGCGAACTGGGTAACGAACTATGGAACCGTGCCATCAATTATTACTTTGAGGGGCTACCCGATGACGTGGTAGCGCTGCGCAAGGAACAGATAAAAGCTGTAGCATGCATCAGGAACTTCAGTTGGCTGGCCCTCAGCGACTCGTTCCCCGAGGATGTCATCAACGAATGCAAGGCTCTTTTCGATGAGCGCGTCACCCGTCACCGCGAACAACTCCTACAGGTCTGCCAAACCCTGAAAGACTGGGTATAAAGAAAGGACCACGGATTGCACGGATTTAACGGATTTATTTAATCGTGGCTTTAGCCACTATCATCCGTGTTATCAGTGAAATCTGTGGTCCTTAAAATTATTTGTAGTCGAATAGATTACTTCGTCTCAGGAGCCTCACCAATCAACTCCATGAACTCATCGAGTTTCGGGGTGATGATGATCTGGGTGCGACGGTTGCGCTGCTTACCCAGTTCGGTATCATTGCTCTGCAATGGGTTGTACTCACCACGACCGCCTGCTGTGAGACGCTTGGGATCAACACCATATTTGTTCTGCAAGGCCTGAACAACACTTGATGCACGCAGACAAGAGAGGTCCCAGTTGTTGCGGATGTTGGTCTTTGAGATGGGCACATTATCTGTGTTACCCTCAATCAGCACGTCATAGTCCTTGTAGTCGGTGATGATCTTGGCAATCTTCGACAGAGTCTCGGCGGCACGGTCGTTAATCTCATAAGAACCACTCTTATAAAGCATGTTGTCGGCGAGTGAGATATAAACGACACCTTTCAGTACCTGCACGTCAACCTCCTTCAGTTCCTCCTTTGACAGCGAGCGTGTCAGATTGTTTGAGAGCACCATGTTCAGTGAGTCGCTCTTTGACTTCACCTCTACCAAGTGGCGGATATACTGGTTTGACTCATTAATCTGGTCGACCAACTTCTCGATAGAGATATTGTTCTGAGACGCATTGCTCAGACTCTTGTCGAGCGACTCCTGCAGCTTGGCATATTTCTGCTCAGAGGTCTTCAGCGCCTGCTGCATGCCCCGCAACTGCTCCTCCAACGAGGTGATGCGTGCGTTCTTGCCTGCAAGATCTTCTCTTGTTGACTGGAGGTTAGATGTTAGTGACTTGTTCTCGTCACGACAGCTCATCAGTTCCTTTTTGCTGGCACAGCTGCTCAGCAGTATGGCAGCCGTAGCTGCAAACAAAAATACTTTCTTCTTCATAATCGTTTTGTTAGTTAGTGAAAAAATCGGTTGCAAATTTACTTATATGACGTGTAAAACAATCAAAAGCATGGCGGAATTAGGGTATTTTAACCTCACGGCATTGCCTTTTGCAGTTTTTTTTGTAACTTTGCACCCAAATAATACGTATTATGGGAAATTTAGTAGCAATCGTAGGACGGCCTAACGTAGGCAAGTCCACTTTATTTAATCGATTGACCAATAGTCGTCAGGCCATTGTAAGTGATGAGGCCGGCACAACGCGCGACCGTCAGTATGGTAAGTGCGAATGGACGGGACATGAGTTCTCCGTGGTTGACACTGGCGGATGGGTGGTCAATAGTGATGATATCTTTGAGGAGGAAATCCGCAAACAGGTGATTATAGCAACGGAGGAGGCTGACTTGGTGCTCTTCCTGTGTGATATCAAGAATGGTGTGACAGACTGGGATATGGACGTTGCGCAGATTCTGCGTCGTGCGAAGTTGCCCGTGCTGTTGGTGGCAAATAAGGCTGACGACAACAAAGACACCTACGGACAGTATGAGTTCTATAAACTGGGTCTGGGCGATCCCTATTGTATCAGTGCCGCTACCGGTAGTGGTACGGGCGATTTGCTGGATAGGATCCTGGAACTGCTGCCCAAGAAGGAGAAGGACGACCTGGAGGATGGTATCCCCCGCTTTGCCGTGGTGGGACGTCCTAACGCCGGTAAGTCAAGCCTGATTAATGCCTTCATCGGTGAGGACCGTAATATCGTGACCGATATCGCTGGTACCACACGCGACAGTATCTATACGCGCTATGATAAGTTCGGCTTCGACTTCTATCTGGTAGATACCGCTGGTATCCGCCGTAAGAACAAGGTCTCTGAGGACTTGGAGTTCTATAGCGTGATGCGCTCTATCCGTGCCATCGAGAACAGTGACGTGTGCGTCCTGATGATTGATGCCACCCGTGGTATCGAGGCGCAGGATATGAACATCTTCCAGCTGATTCAGAAGAACAACAAGTCGCTGGTGGTAGTGGTCAACAAGTGGGACCTCGTAGAGGATAAGTCGCAGATTGTCATCAAGACCTTCGAAGAAGCTATCCGCAAACGTATGGCTCCCTTCGTGGACTTCCCTATCATCTTCGCCTCTGCGCTGACCAAACAGCGTATCTTCAAGGTGCTCGAGACGGCCAAGGAGGTGTATCTGAACCGCAAGGCCCGTATCGGTACCAATAAGCTCAATGAGGTGATGCTGCCTATTATCGAGGCCACGCCGCCCCCCTCTATCAAGGGTAAGTATATCAAGATTAAGTATGTGAGCCAGGTGCCCGACACACAGATTCCTACCTTTGTGTTCTATGCTAACCTGCCTCAGTATATCAAGGAACCCTATCGCCGTTTCCTGGAGAACCAGATTCGTCAGCACTGGACGCTGACCGGTTCACCCATCAACGTGTTTATCCGTCAGAAATGATGAGAAAGATTGGATTAGTGGTCTTCTTCGGCATGATGAGCCTGCTGGGCTTGGTCGGTTGTTCGGAGGTTTCTCGCGAGGATAAGGCAAAAGAGGCAGCACAGGAATATTATGCTGCTCTGCTACAAGGCGACTATCAGACATTCCTTGAGGGGCGTGTCCACATGGATAGCATCCCCGATAGTTTCCGTGAGCAGTTGCTCACCGCCTACAAGCAGTTTATGCATCAGCAGCAGGAAGCCCACAATGGCGTGGTAAGTTTTGAACCGACACGAGTGGTAGACGACTCCCTGCTACAGGTGATGCAGGTCTTTATGATGGTCAATTATGCTGATAGCACGCATGAAGAGATTGTGGTGCCGATGGTTGAACATCAAGGAAAATGGATGATGAAATAATATGAAAAGGTTATATTTGTTTTTAATTTTTTCGTTAATTGTTGAAGCTGCGAGCGCGCAGGTAAAGGATACGCTGAGAGTGTTGGCCATTGGTAACTCTTTCTCTGAGGATGCTGTGGAACAGTATCTGTGGGATTTAGGCAAGGAGGCTGGTGTGACTTTCATTATCGGCAATGCCTATCGAGGAGGATGGAGCCTGATAGGACATTGGAATGATGCTCGCTCGATGGCGGTGAATACAGAATTCCGCAAGGTGACCGACGGTAAACGCGTGAATCTGGGAAAACACACTCTACGGGATATCATAACGGATGAACCATGGGATGTTATCACTCTGCAACAGGTGAGCCAGGATGCTGGGCGCTTGGAGAGTTATGAACCGGGACTGAGCCTGATGATCGGTTATGTGAAGGCATTAGCGGTTGACTCTGTCCGACTGGGTTTCCAACAGACGTGGGCCTATGCTGAAGACTCAGAGCATAAGGGTTTTGCGAAGTATAACTACAATCAGTTCGTGATGTATTCCAGTATCACCGCTGCTGTAGAGAAAATGATGCGCAACCACCAGTATGACTTGCAGTTTTATATCCCTACAGGCACAGCTATACAGAATGCACGTACTACGGTGCTTGCTACCACACGCACGAAGGATAATATCGTGAACCGTGACTTGACGCGCGACGGTTACCATCTGAACCTGATAATGGGACGTTATATCGCTGCTTGCACTTGGTTCGAGATGCTCACGGGAAAGAGTAGTGTAGGCATGAAGACACGTCCAAAGGGACTGGCAAAGGGACTGGCCACGATAGCGCAAAAGGCTGCGCATGCCGCCGTCCTTACTCCAATGGCTGTCACGCCTATTTGATGATATAAGGATGCAGCGGTCCGTTGCCGTGGCCGATAAGGATGTCGGCAGAACGACGGATAGCGGCCGTGATGAAATCCTTCGCTTTGGATATGGCCTTGGGCAGACTTTCGCCCAGGGCCATATTTGATGCAATGGCAGACGAGAGGGTGCAGCCCGTGCCATGAAGATTCTTGCTTGCAACCTTCTCCGTGGAAAACTCATAGACGGTGCCGTCAGCCATGATAAGTTTATCTGTCATCAGCGTGGAGTCAGCATGACCGCCCTTGATGAGGAAAGCTGTCTGGGGATGTTTTAACTGCGTCTGTATGCGCTTGGCTTCGGGTAGATTGGGCGTGACGAGTGTGCAGAGCGGGAATAGATTATCCACGATATAGGCGATGGTGTCAGGCGTCATCAGTTCGTAGCCACTGGTGGAAATCATTACGGGGTCGTAGATGATAGGCACAGCGATGGCTTGCAGTGCTTCCACGATGACCTCTGCCACGGCCTTATTGGGTATCATGCCTATCTTGATGGCTGATAGACGGAGGTCGCTTATGACAGACTGCAGTTGTGAGGCTACAACTTCTGGCGGCACAGGCATAGACGACTGCACACCCAGCGTGTTTTGCGAGGTAAGAGCAGTGATAACGGTGGCACCATAGCAGCCATGGGCCGTGATGACCTTGAGGTCTTGTTGGATGCCGGCACCGCCAGAGGGGTCGCTGCCGGCGATGGTCAGTACTATTTCCATGCGTCGCCGAGGATCATGGCTCCTCCGAAGCCCATTCGTTTAACTTCTTCTATCTTGCTGAATGTGACACCCCCCAGTGCCATCACGCGCTCGTCAATAAGACCCTGTAGGCGGGCTTCTTCAATCTGTTTGCAGGTAAATGCGGCATGATAACCTTGCTTTGAGATGCTGTCGAAGATGGGGCTCAGGCTCATATAGGCATACGACTGCTTTCTGGCCTCAGCCAGCTCGTCGAGCGTGTGGCATGAGATGCTTACGGCGCCCGTCCAGTCTGCCGGCGGATTGGGATTGCGTCTGTTGAGATGCACGCCTCTCAGTCCGTATCTCATCGCCAGGGGATGGTGGTCGTGAAGCACCAGTCGAGGGTAGAGCACTGCCGGCAGGTCGCACAGCAATTGCTCTACCTCATACTGGTTGGATTGAGGTTTACGGATATGTATCAAGTCTGCCTTTCCGCTGGTGAGCAGGGCGGTGATCCGCTCTGCTTCGCCAACAAAGAAATCGGGACGGGTGATGACGATGATCATATGCATTTCTTAAAGAGGTCGAACGAGGCATCCCAATCTTTCCACACGGGTTCGCGCCCCAGTTCCTTGAGGCGGGCGTTGATGACCTTGGCGGTACGCTCGTCGCTGACAGTAAACTGTTCCAGCGCCTGTGGGTAGGTGTGATAGCCACCAGGATTGACATGGCTCTCGGCCGACATGGTGGTGACGCCTAACGTGCACATGTTGTCACGGATATAGGCTGGTTCACGGGTAGAGTAGGAGATATCCACGTCGTGGTCGAAGATACGCATGGCAAAAGTGGCTTGTGCTAATTCGCGGTCGGTCATGAAACAGTTGGGCTGAAAACCTTCGTTCTGTGCAGGGCGCATGCGTGGAAAGTTGATGGAATACTTGGTGCGCCAATAATGCTTCTGCAGATAGCGCAGGTGATAGGCCATCATGGTGACATCCGTGCGCCACTCTTTCTCCAATCCGATAAGTACGCCCATGCCGATAGAGTGGACGCCAGCCTGGCCCATGCGGTCGAAACCGTCGCAACGCCATTCAAAGCGACTCTTCATGCCGCGTGGGTGGTACAGCTGGTAGTGCTCGCGGTTGTAGGTCTCCTGAAAACAGATAACGCCGTTCAGTCCGTGGCGGGTCAGTTCCTTGTACTCCTCCATCTTCAGCGGCATCACCTCTATCTTGATATTCGAGAAATAGCGTTTGGCTATATCGATGGCTTTTGCCAGATAGGGCACTCCGGCCTTGGCGGGATTCTCGCCTGTGACGAGCAGGATATTCTCGAAAGGGGCCAGTTGCTTGATGGCTTTGTATTCATCCTCAATCTGTTCGGGAGTGAGTATGGTGCGTGCCATGGGATTCTCGCGATGGAAACCGCAATAGACGCATGAGTTGGAACAGGAGTTGGTGATATAGAGGGGGATGAACATCGACATGGTGCGGCCGAAACGTTCCTCTGTATATTTGCGTGAGAGGCGGGCCATCTGTTCCAGGTATGGCTCGGCAGCAGGCGAGAGCAAGGCCATGAAATCATTGACGTCACAGCGGCTCTTGCCCAAGGCGCGACGCACGTCGGCATCGGTCATCGAGGCGATACGTTCGGTGGTCTCGTCCCAACTGATTTTTTTTAGTTCGTCGGAAAACATATCGTTTATTAGGATTTACAGGGTTGGAAGGCATATTCCTTCAGTTCGTGAATCGTAGGCTCTTTGCCACAGAGGGCACAGTCGGAACGCTGGGCAAAGGCGAATCGCTGCCACTGCATCGTGAGGGCATCGAAGGTGAGAAGACTATTGGTGAGCAGGTCGCCCACACCAGCCAGGTATTTGATACACTCGGTAGCCTGGACGGTGCCCAACATGCCAGCGATAGAGCCGAGCACGCCTACGGTGGCGCAGGTCTCCACATCTTTTCTGGCAGGAGGCTCAGGGAACAGACAACGGTAGCAGGCAGAGCCGGGAATATGGGTCATCAGTTGACCTTTGTAGCAACTGATACCGCCCATGGAAAAGGCTTTGCCCAACATGACGCAGGCATCGTTGACCAGATATTTCGTGGCAAAGTTATCGGTGCCGTCGATAATGAAATCGTAAGGACGTATCAGGTCGATGGCGTTAGTCTCGCTGAGATAGGTCTCGTAGGTCTCGACCTTGACGTCGGGATTCAGGGTTGTGATACGTTCTTTGGCTACCTCAACCTTGGGACGTCCCACATCGGGGGTGCTGTGAAGCACCTGGCGCTGCAGGTTGGTGATGCTGACGGTATCACCGTCGATCACACCAAGGGTGCCCACACCTGATGCTGCCAGATAAAGCGCAATCGGAGAACCCAGTCCGCCTGCCCCTATCAGCAGCACCTTCGACTGTAACAACCGCTCTTGTGCATCGAGGCCGAAGCCATCGAGGATGAGGTGGCGGTGATAGCGCCTACATTGTTCACGAGTAAGTTCCATAATTATCAATTGTCACTTATCAATTCTTTATCTTTCGCAGGTCGTGTGTAAGTTTGGCTGCGCAGAAATTTGGTCCGCACATTGTACAATACTCCCCATCGGTGTGGCCTGCCTCTTCGAAATACTGCAGGGCCAACTCGGGGTCAAGAGATAGATGGAACTGGTCACGCCAGCGGAAATCAAAACGGGCCTTAGAGAGGGCATTGTCGCGGATGGTCGCCCCGGGATGCCCTTTTGCCAAGTCGGCAGCATGAGCTGCTATTTTGTAGGCAATGATACCTGCGCGTACATCATCTTTGTTAGGCAGAGCCAGGTGCTCCTTGGGGGTGACGTAACAGAGCATTGCGGTGCCAAGCCATGCTATCTGTGCACCACCGATGGCGCTGGTGATATGATCGTAGCCTGGGGCTATATCGGTGACGATAGGACCGAGGGTATAGAAAGGTGCCTCGTGGCACTTCTCTAATTGACGCTCCATATTCTCACGAATCTTATGCATGGGCACATGACCAGGCCCCTCGATGAAGGCCTGCACATCCTTCTCCCAAGCTCGCACCACGAGCTCACCCATGGTGTCGAGTTCGGCAAACTGTGCGGCATCATTGGCATCGGCAGTACAGCCAGGACGCAGACCATCGCCCAGTGACAGGGCTACATCATATTTTGCCACGATATCACAGATGTCATCGAAGTGCTCGTAAAGGAAACTCTCCTTATTGTGCAGCAGACACCATTTGCTCATGATACTACCGCCACGACTCACGATACCACAGAGACGACTGTCTGCCAGGTGTACGTTATGGCGACGGATGCCAGCATGGATGGTGAAGTAGTCGACACCTTGCTCACACTGTTCGATGAGGGTGTCGCGATAGACTTCCCATGTGAGATTTTCTACTTTTCCATCTACTTTTTCCAAGGCTTGATAGATGGGCACCGTGCCCACGGGGACAGGACAGTTGCGCAGAATCCACTCACGCGTCTCATGAATATTGTTACCCGTCGAAAGGTCCATCAGCGTGTCGCCGCCCCATTTGCATGACCATACAGCCTTGTCCACCTCTTCGTCAATAGAGGATGTAGTGGCAGAATTACCGATGTTGGTATTGATCTTTACGGCGAAATTACGACCGATAATCATTGGCTCGCTCTCGGGGTGATGGATATTGGCGGGGATAACGGCACGTCCGCGAGCCACCTCGTCGCGTACGAACTCTGGAGTGATATGACTCTTGATGCCCAGTGCCTCGCAGTTCATATTCTCACGAATGGCAACATACTCCATCTCGGGGGTGATGATACCGGCCTTGGCACATGCCATCTGGGTGATGCCCTGGCCTTTTGCCGCACGGTCGTCAATCCACTGCTGGCGCAGATGGGGTAGCCCTTTCTTGAGGTCAACCTGATAGTTCGGATCGGTGTATGGGCCGCTGGTGTCGTAGATATACACCGGTTCGTTCTTTTCAGTGTGAGTTTTCCCATTGGCATCCTTCGTCACCGTTGGCGTCAGGTTTACCTTGATCATACCCACCTTTATGTCGGGGTAGATATTACCCTGCATATATGCTTTCTCACGCTGAGCGTAAGCTTTGTGATCGTTGATCATTAAAGATTAAAAATTAAAGATTAAAAATTAAACATTTAAGAACGCAGTGAGCGGACTCGAAGCTTCTGCACTGTCGGCGATGGCACCAAGCCCTGCTTCATAAGCCTGTCGGCCTGCAATGACGGCCTGACGGAAGGCATCGGCCATCTTAACGGGGTCGCCTGCAACGGCAATGGCGGTGTTCACCAAGACGCAGTCGGCACCCATCTCCATCGCCTCGGCGGCATGACTGGGAGCACCGATACCGGCATCGACGACAACGGGTACTGTGGCTTGGTCGATGATAATCTGTAGGAAGTCCTTCATACGCAGACCTTTATTGGTGCCGATAGGGGCTGCCAATGGCATCACAGTGGCAGCGCCGGCCTCTTCCAAATGTTTGCATAATGTGGGGTCGGCCTGACAATAGGGTAATACTATGAAACCGAGTTTTACCAGTTGCTCGGTTGCCTTGAGCGTCTCAACAGAGTCGGGCAACAGATAGCGGGGATCGGGGTGGATCTCCAGTTTGAGCCAGTTGGTGCCGAAAGCCTCTCGTGCCATCTGAGCGGCAAAGACGGCTTCCTCGGCATTGCGCACGCCAGAGGTGTTGGGCAGCAACTGTATGTTGGGGAATTTGGTGATGTGGGTGAGTAGTTCGTCATCCTGATCGTTGAGTTCTACACGCTTCATGGCTACAGTCACCATCTCTGTGGCAGAAGCTTCGATGGCACTGGCCATCAGTTCGTTGTTATTGAACTTACCTGTGCCTAAAAAAAGACGAGAGCTAAACTCCCGCCCTGCTATTACTAATTTACTCATGATTAATGATGTTTATGATGTGTTTCATTTCTTCAATAGGATCGTCGGCACGTAATACGGTGCCACTCAGTGCGATGCCCGTTATGCCTGTCTGAAGGATAGCTGGGATGTCGGCTTTGGTGATGCCTCCAATGGCTACAACGGGAATCTTGATATTGGCTGCACGCAACTTACTGATGATGTGGCGGTAGCCATCCAACCCCAAGACAGGTGCTAGTTTTTGTTTGGTGGTGGTAAAACGGAAAGGACCACAACCGATATAATCGGCTGAGGCTTCGTAGTGGGCTTTTGCATCCTCGAAGGTGTTGGCTGTGCCGCCAATAATAAAATCAGGGCCTAATAGTCGGCGTGCCTCGCTGATGGGCATATCGTTCTTGCCAAGATGCACACCGTCGGCACCAAGTTCGCTTACCAAGGCAACACGGTCATCGATAATAAACGTAGCGCCATACTGGCGACAGAGCTTCTGCGCTTCAATGGCAATGGGACGTACCTCGTCGTCATTGGCATCCTTCATACGCAATTGTATCCATCGACAACCGCCATCAAGGGCTAATTGGATGGAGTCCAGGTAGCCATAACGCCCGGAATAGTGGGAAATAAACTGTACCATCGGCCTCACCCCCCGCATGCTGCTTTGATAATAGTGATATTGGCGCCCTCATGGATCGGTGTGTCGTCCCAGGTGGTGCGTGGTTTCAACTGATTATCGATGGCTATTGCCACACCTTTGGGCGGCAACTGCAATTGGGTGGCAAGCTCAGATACAGTAGAGGCTTGCGTCTCGTGTTGTTTGTTGTTAATACTAATTTTCATATTTCTTTCCTCCGACGGCATTACCCGTGTCAGGTTCTATGGGTATTTTCTCAGCTTTGGCACATGCCTCAGCACCCCGAATATTTATTTGCGCTGCAAAAGTACTGCTTTTAATTCAATCTGGCAAGAAAACTAAAGGATTTTTTTCTTCAAAGTTCTGCACTAATACCATATAAGGTAAAATCATCAATTCACTCGAGTAATTTCGCGATTTGACTCGAGTAAATCGATGAAATCACTCGAGTGAAGGTTTTGGGGGTGCTGGCACTAGTTGCGGAAGACAAGTCCGTCGCCGAAGGAGTCCACGATGATAGGTTTCTCGCGGTTCACCTCGTCGGCCAACAACTTCTTTGACAAGTCATTGAGCAGGTACTGCTGGATGGCTCGCTTCACAGGACGTGCGCCATAGTCGGGATCGTAGCCCTCTTGTGCCAGCCAGTCGATGGCCTGCGGAGTGACTTCCAGCGTGAATCCCTGAGGTTCGAGCATTTTCTGCACACGTGTGAGTTGCAGCTTGACGACATCAGCAATCTCCTGCTTCGACAGCGGCGTGAAGGTAATGATCTCGTCGATACGGTTCAGAAACTCAGGACGCATGGTCATACGAAGTTGTTCACGCGTCGCGTTGGAGGTCATGATGATGATGGTATTCTTGAAATCGGCTGTGCGTCCCTTGTTGTCCGTGAGTCGTCCGTCGTCCAATACCTGCAGGAGGATATTGAATACGTCGGGGTGAGCCTTTTCGATCTCGTCGAAAAGAACCACGGAATAGGGCTTGCGACGTACGGCCTCCGTGAGTTGACCGCCTTCGTCATAGCCTACATAGCCCGGAGGTGCGCCAATGAGGCGGGACACGGTATGCTTCTCCTGATACTCAGACATATCGATACGCGTCATCATGGTCTCGTCATTGAAGAGGTACTCGGCCAGTGTCTTGGCAAGTTCCGTCTTACCCACACCCGTGGTGCCAAGGAAAATGAACGAGGCGATGGGGCGTTTGGGGTCTTGCAAACCGGCACGACTGCGGCGCACAGCATCTGATACTGCCGTGATAGCTTCGTTCTGACCGATGACACGACGATGAAGTTCCTCTTCGAGATGGAGCAGTTTTTCGCGTTCACTCTGCATCATTCGGGTGACGGGGATACCCGTCCAGCGTGATACCACCTCGGCGATATCGTCGGCAGTGACCTCCTCGCGAACGCTTCGAGTTGAGAACTGAGAACTGAGAGTGGAGAGTTGCTGCGCCATATGAGCATCCAGTTCCTTCATCTTGCCATAGCGAATTTCGGCCACGCGTCCGTAGTCGCCCTCGCGCTCAGCACGCTCAGCCTCGAGTTTCAGGTTCTCCATTTCCTGCTTGTCCTGCTGAATCTTGTTGATGAGCTGACGCTCGCCCTCCCACTTTGCACGGAACTGCGTTTCTTGTTCCTTCAGTTCTGCGATATCCTTATCCAATTGCGCTATCTTCTGCGTATCACCCTCGCGCTTGATAGCTTCACGCTCGATTTCAAGCTGCGCCAAGCGACGTGTAATCTCATCGAGTTCCTCGGGCACTGAGTCGCGTTCCATACGCAGTTTGGCGGCAGCCTCGTCCATCAGGTCAATGGCCTTGTCGGGCAGGAAGCGGTCGGAAATATAGCGTTCAGAGAGTTGTACGGCAGCGATGCAGGCATCGTCCTGGATACGCACCTTGTGGTGGTTCTCGTAGCGTTCCTTCAATCCACGAAGGATAGAAATGGCACTGATTTCATCAGGTTCATCTACCATCACGGTCTGGAAACGACGCTCAAGGGCCTTGTCCTTTTCGAAGTATTTCTGATATTCGTTGAGGGTGGTGGCACCGATACTACGCAGTTCGCCTCGTGCCAGAGCCGGCTTCAGAATGTTTGCGGCATCCATGGCGCCCTCGCCTTTGCCTGCACCAACCAGTGTGTGAATCTCGTCGATGAAGAGGATGATGCGACCCTCGGAGGCCGTCACCTCATTGATAACGCTCTTCAGACGTTCCTCGAACTCGCCCTTGTACTTGGCTCCTGCAACCAATGCACCCATGTCAAGCGAGAATAGTTGCTTGTCCTTCAGGTTCTCTGGCACGTCACCTCGCATGATACGCTGTGCCAGTCCCTCGACGATGGCCGTCTTACCAGTACCGGGCTCACCTATTAAGATTGGATTGTTCTTCGTGCGGCGCGAGAGAATCTGCAGTACACGACGAATCTCGTCATCACGTCCGATGACGGGGTCGAGTTTGCCTTGACGCGCCAAATCTACGAGATTCTTGGCGTATTTCTCCAACGACTGATAGTTGTCGTCGGCACTTTGGCTCTGCACACGCTGTCCCTGACGGAGTTCCAGGATGGCCTGACGCATATCCTTCTCGTTGGCACCAGCATCCTTGAGCATGCGGCTCACAGTGGTGTTTACCACGAGAAGAGCCAATAATATAGGCTCACAGGAAACATACTCATCGCCCATCTCGCGAGCGAGGTCTTCTGACTTCTGCAGAACCTTTTGTGACTCATTAGAGAGGTAAGGCTCGCCGCCTTGCACACGAGCCAGATGCTGCATCTCCTGTGATGCCAGCATGTCGAGTTGTTGGACGTTGATGCCCAACTTCTGGAAAATAAATGTGGTAATGTCTTGCGCCTTGTCCATCAGAGCCTTGAGCAGATGTACGGGTTCGATGGACTGCTGACCGTTCTGGCGGGCAATGTTGACTGCCTGCTGTACGGTTTCCTGCGCTTTAATTGTAAACTTGTCGATTGTCATAATTAACTCCTTTCTTTTTTTGTTTTGTTTCTGCTGATAGGACATCAAACAGCGTGCCGTCTGCTTAAAATATGACAAGTTGTCGGAGCGTAATGACAGAACGTCATTCGTGTAAATCCGTAAAATGCGTTAAACTTTCCTATTTATAAGGCATAAGAAAACTATATGTTAGAATTTTTTGCTATCTTTGCTTTCTAAAACTATGCAATTATGAGAAGATTATTGTTGTTTATTGCATTGATAGTACCGGCCTTCATGTTCGGTCAGAGTTATGACGCCTTGTGGAAGCAGGTAGAGAAAGCCTCACAGAGCGACCTTCCACAGACGGAACAGCAAGTGCTGGGAAAAATCATTTCGAAGGCTGGGAAGGAGAAGGCTTACGGACACCTGCTAAAAGCAGAACTGAAACAGATATCTGTGGCTTGCGAGGTAAGCGGTGACTCACTGAAGCCAGCCGTGGAGCGGTTGGAACTTCAGGAAAAGGCTGTCAAGGATGAGGCCTTGCGTGCTGTCTATCAGACGGTATTGGGCTTGGTGTATGAGCAGAACGATGATGCGTTTGAAGATAGTGAGAATAAGGCGAAGCAATATTTCGACCAGGCAATAGCGAACCCTGCGATGCTGGCCTCGAAGAAGGCCGGCAGCTATGTTCCGTTTGTCATAGAGGGAGTCGAAAGTAGGATATTCAATAACGACCTGCTGAGCCTTTTGGGAGCAGAGACAAGACGCTACGACGTGATGCGCCGCTATTATGAGCAGGCTGGCAATAGGCCCGCAGCGATGCTGAGTGCGCTGTATTGGCTCCGTGAACAGAATACTCCGGATATGGAGGAATTGAAAGATTCGCGCCATATCATGAGACTTGATTCCCTGATGGAACAGTATGGTGACCTTCCGGAAGCCTGTGAGGTGGCTATTGAGCGCTATACTTACATGGGCAGTAATACGACGGCGACCACCAGACAGCGCTGGGAGTTCCTGGAGACGGCCCTCAGACGTTGGGGCAACTGGAGGCGTGCAGAGTTCCTGCGCTACGATAAGTCGCAATTGTCGAGCGCAAGATTCCAGGCATCCCTCAGTTCGACGGTGAATATGCCGTCGACACCGAACAAGGTGATACTGAAGGATATGCGTGGCATCACGAAGATGACGATGCATGTGTATCGTGTAAATGCGACGGCCTATGACCTGAAAGGTATTGATTTGTGGAATGAAAAGGATTTTCAGGAAATCAGGACGAAACTGAATATCCTGCCCCTGACACAGGAACGTACCTATACGGGAAAAGCTCCCTATGAACTATATAATGACACGCTGACGCTGCAGGCGTTGCCGGTGGGCGTCTATCTGTTGGAGTTTGAGAGCGCGCCCAAGATGGAGCGTACGGTCCGCATGCTTTGTTATGTGAGTGGTCTGCGCATGCTCTCAATCAAATTACCAAAGAATAGGATGCGTTATGTCGTGGTTGATGCAGAATCAGGACAACCAGTAAAAGGCGCAAGGGTGAAACTCAGTAGAGAGGGCGGAACTACGACCCTGACAACCAATGAAAAGGGAGAATGCGAATATACAACAGAAAAGTATATCTCTAAAATCTTCGTGACTACCGACAAGGACAATGCCTGTCCGGCGATGAGTTCCTATGGCTATTTCAGCAACTACAACAGTGATCGTGTCGTGAATCGTACGGAGATTTTCACCGATCGTGCTATCTATCGTCTAGGACAAACTGTTCAGATGGCAGCAGTGCTGTACCGGTCGGAGCATGGTTTTGAAAACAGCGTACTGAAAGATAAGAAGATTACGGTAAGCCTGCGTGACGCCAATAACAAGGAGATAGCAAAGAAGGAACTGACGACCGATGACTACGGTACGTGCTCGACTTCGTTCACGTTGCCCCGCCAGGGACTCACCGGCAGATATAGTGTTTGGATTGATGGCACCAATAAGTGGTTCCGTGTTGAGGAATACAAGCGTCCTACATTCGAGGTGGAAATTCCTACGGTAAAGACCGACTATGCCAACGGTGATACGCTGCAGGTAAAGGGTACTGCCCGTTCCTATGCTGGTGTGCCTGTTCAAGGAGCAAGCGTTCGTTATGAGGTGATACGCAGATGTGCTTACTGGTGGGTGAACTGCTCGGCTTACTGGAACCAGGCTTACCTTATTGAAAACATGGATGACAGTATTCTGGCTGAGGGTGAGGTGATGACCGATGCTGATGGTACGTTTGTCGTTCCGACTCCCATCACGGTGCCGATGACCCGTGGCACGATGTTCTATAACTTTGTGGTGACTGCCGAAGTGACCGATCAGGCTGGCGAGACCCATCGTGGCGAACTGTCGCTGCCCTATGGCAACAAAAAGACTGTGCTTAGCGTGGATATGTCTGAAAAGGTGCTGGCAGAGGGACATGAATGGATGATGTTCCATTTGCGTAATGCCGCAGGCACCGACCTCGATTCGGAGGTGAGCTATCGCTATACACAGGAAGGGAAACGCAGTCAGGCTTGGCAAAAGGCCATGACGAACAAGGAAGTGCCGCTGGCTAAGTTGAAGAGCGGCAAATACCTGTTGGAGGCAATCTGTGGCGAGGATACCTTGAAACAGGACTTTATCGTGTTCTCGCTCGATGACAAGTGTCCAGCGGCTAAGACCGACCGTTGGTTCTATGTGTCGGATAACCAATTCCCCAATGACGGTACGCCTGTTACTGTTCAGGTGGGCTCTTCAGACAAGGATGTGCATATTGTCTATGCCATTCTTTCCGGCGAGAACGTCCTTGAGAGCGGAGCGGTGGATCAGTCGAACGCACTTATCAACCGTAAGTTTACCTACAAGGAGGAATACGGCAACGGACTGGTGCTCTTGTATGGATGGATGAAGAACGGACAGGCTTATACGTATCAGACTACCATCATGCGTCCTGTTCCTGATATGAAACTTCATTTGAAGTGGGAGACCTTCCGTGACCGCTTGGTTCCTGGTCAGCAGGAGGAATGGACGCTCACCATCATGGATCCTGACAGAAAGCCGGCAAAGGCTCAGTTGATGGCTACGCTCTATGACAAAAGTCTTGATCAGTTGACGAAGCATGATATGTCGCTCACGCCTTACGTCTCGCTGCCAACGCCTGTCGCCAATTGGCGCAGTTCGACATGGGGAGAAAGTGTGGGCTTCGGCCATGTAAAAATGCCTACGCCGAATCTGCCTGGCTTGCCGTTCAATATCTTTGACCATTCGGTATTTCCTGTATATGTCAAGTCCTATGGTCGTTTCAGCTCTGTACGTCGCTTACGTGGCAGCAGTGTGCTGAATGAGGTTGTGTTAAAGGCCAATGAGAAAGTTGTTGATGAACCTGAGTTCTCTGGTATGGCAATGACGACCATTGACGAATCGCTGCAAGGACGAATCGCAGGTTCGGATATTGTGGATAACTCAGGCAAGCTTGGTAGTGGTGAAAAAAAGCGCGTACAAGGAAACGGCCTGCCAAAGGAGGGGGGGGCCGCCTCTGTTTATCAGGTACGTGAGAACCTGAACGAGACAGCTTTCTTCTATCCGCAACTGATGGCAGACAGCGAGGGTAGGGTATCCGTGAAGTTCACGCTGCCCGAGAGCCTCACTACCTGGCGTTTCCTGGGCTTGGCTCATACGCAGGATATGAAGGCTGGCACGCTGAAAGGTGAGGCCGTAGCCAAGAAGGAAGTGATGATCATGCCCAACGTGCCTCGTTTTGTCCGTATGGGTGACAAGGCTACCATTAGTGCCCGTATCTATAATAGTGGCGAGAAGGTGATGAGCGGAACAGCCCGTATGGAACTGCTTGATCCGGAAACCGAAGAGGTGGTGTTCTCGAAAGAGCAGCAGGTCAGCATCGCTGCCGATAGTACACTTGCTGTCGCATTCGCTTACGACACGAAGGACGAGACCCGCAGTCTGTTGGTACTTAAGATGATGGTAGCTGGTGATAACTTCAGCGATGGCGAACAACATTACCTGCCTGTTCTGCCTAATAAGGAGCGTGTCACCGTGACGGTGCCCTTTACGCAGATTGAGCCTGGTACAAAGACTATCAGTTTGTCAAACCTCAAACCTCAAACCTCAAACCTCCAATCTCAACTCACCATTGAGTACACCAACAATCCTGCATGGTTCATGATTCAGGCATTGCCTACGGTGGGCCATCCTCATGATAAGTGCGTTATCTGTCAGGCATCGTCTTATTATGCCAACGCCATAGGTCGCTATATACTGAAACAGAACCCCCAGGCAAAGAATGTCTTTGAGGCTTGGAGTCGTGACGAGGTTTCTTTGCAGAGCAGCTTGCAGAAGAATCAGGAACTGAAAGATCTGTTGCTCAATGAGACACCTTGGGTGGCTGATGCCAACCGTGAACAGGAGCAGAAGGAACGCTTGGCTGATTTCTTTGACGCAAACCTGATGCAGCAGCGTCTGAACAATTCTGTAGAGCAGATGAAGGCGCTACAGCTCTCTGACGGCTCATGGAGTTGGTGGCCTGGTATGCCTGGCTCGTTGTATATGACAGTAGAGATCAGTGAGATATTAGTACGTCTGAACCAGATGACTGGTAAGCAGAGCGAGACCAAAATAATGCTGGATAAGGCTTTTGCTTATATTGGTAAGGAAATGGTTAAGATGGTGAATGAGATGAAGCAGGCCGAGAAGAAGGGTGTCAAACAGACCTTCCCCAGTCATAAAGCACTGCAATGGCTTTATATCTGTACGCTTGATGGCAGAAAACTGTCGTCAGATGTGCAGTCGGCTAATACTTATCTGATTAACCTGTTGAAGAAAGATACGAAGAACCAGACTATCTATGATAAGGCGATGTCGGCTATTGTGCTGAATAATAAGACCTACATCAAGAGTCTGAAAGAATACACGGTTTATCGTGAAGATATGGGGCGTTATTACGACACCCGTAAGGCTCTTTACTCTTGGCGTGACTATCGTATTCCTACACAAGTGGCAGCTATTGAAGCCATCAAACGACTGACGCCACAGGATAAGCAGACCATCGAGGAGATGCAGCGCTGGCTGTTGCAGGAGAAGCGTAATCAGGCTTGGGATACGCCAATCAATAGTGCTGATGCTGTGTATGCTTTCCTGAATGGCAACAGTGAGTCGCTGAAGACGCAGGAGAAGTCCGTTCTGAAGGTTGACGGCAAGGAGATAGAGACCTCAAAGGCTACTGCAGGCATTGGTTATGTGAAGACCACGATGAATGGTGACAATAAGCAGACCTTCACTGCAGAGAAAACCTCTACGGGAACCTCTTGGGGTGCAGTCTATATGCAGTATATGCAGCCCATCAGTGATATTGAGACTCAAAACAGCGGTATCAAGGTGAAGCGCGAGATTCTGTTCGGCAACCAAACCTCAAACCTCAAAGTAGGTGACCGCATCAAGGTTCGCATCACTATCGAGGCCGATCGCGACTACGACTTCGTACAGGTTGTCGACAAGCGTGCTGCCTGCATGGAACCTGTGAATCAGTTGAGTGGCTATCGCTGGGGCTACTATATCGCACCAAAGGATTGTTCAACGAACTATTATTTCGATGTGCTGTCGAAAGGAAAGCATGTCATAGAAACAGAATACTACATTGACCGCATAGGAACCTACGAGACGGGCACCTGTACCGCCAGTTGTGCTTATAGTCCTGAGTTCCGTGGAACTGCTAAATCGCAAACTATTGAAGTGAAATGAAGAAGACTTTAGTTATATTAGGCCTTTGTATGGCCTCCCTGATTGTATCTGCGCAGAGAGTACAGATTGACAAACCTACAATCAATGTCGGAAAGACGGGCTTTGAGGTGCCTGTTACTGCGACTTTTGAACTGAAAAATAAAGGTGGACGTCATCTGACTGTGACAAGTGTGAAACCGGATTGTGGATGTACCAAAGTGGAATATCCAAGGAAAAGTGTAGGTGGTGGTGAGACATTTAAAATATCACTGACCTATGATGCTCGTATGCTGGGACATTTCCGTAAGCAGGCTGCAGTCTATGTGCGTGGTTCAAAAGAACCTGTTTGGTTGACCATGGAGGGTGTAGTCCTTGAGGACTGGAAAGACTATAGTAAAATGTACCCCTATACGTTTGGGAATATCCTGGCCGATGTGGATAATGCAGAGTTTGACGATGTGAATAAGGGCGACCATCCGGAGTTGACCATTAATATTATTAATAATGGTACGGAGACAGTGGTGCCGAATATGCTTCATCTGCCACCATATCTCTCGGCTTTTGCTATCCCTGAAAAATTGGAGCCAGGTAAGACGGGCAGATTGACACTGACACTGAACTCTCAGCATCTGAATAGTTTCGGACTGACACAGACCACAATCTATCTGGCAGAGCAGTTGAGCGATAAGGTGAGCAGTGAGACGGAGTTTCCTGTCTCTGTAGTGCTATTGCCTAATGCTTCTCTGTTTGAAGGAAAGAATAAACAGTATGCGCCCCGCTTGGAATATTCTACTGATTCCATCGCTTTGGGGGTAGTGGGTAAGAAGAATGTGAAGAAAGGGGTTATCACCCTGACAAATAAAGGGCGTGTTCCTTTGAATATCTCATCGCTACAGATGTTTACAAAGGGTATGAAGGTTACGCTCGATAAAAGTGAACTGAAACCTGGTGAGTCGACGAAATTAAAGATTGGTATTGAACGTGAACAGGTGTTGAAAGCCCGTCAGCGTCCGCGTGTACTGATGATTACCAACGACCCTGACCATTCAAAGGTGGTCATTAAGGTTGGAGTGAAATAACTCTTATCTATTAATTCTTAACTCTTAACACAGAATATGGAGCATCCCGAGAATAGTGCTGAATATGCTGGTTTGCAGGTGAATAGTGGGGTGGAACAACCTTCTGTTATTAATCCCTACCTGAAGCGTAATCGTTTCCGTCGGCGAGAGTTGAGCGCCGGCGAGATGGTTGAGGGTATCGTGAAAGGTGATGTGACGATTCTCTCGCAGGCGGTGACGCTGATAGAGAGTGTGAACCCAGACCATCAGGCAAAGGCCCAGGAGGTCATTAACAAATGTCTCCCCTATAGCGGAAACAGTGTGCGTATCGGTATCAGTGGCGTACCTGGAGCAGGTAAGTCTACCTCTATCGATGAGTTTGGTGTTCATCTGTTGAAAGAGAAAGGTGGACGTTTGGCTGTCTTGGCTATCGACCCCAGTAGTGAGCGTACCAAAGGAAGTATTCTAGGTGATAAGACGCGTATGGAGAAATTGGCCATACATCCAGATTCGTTTATTCGTCCTAGTCCGTCGGCAGGTTCGTTGGGAGGCGTTGCTCGTAAGACGCGTGAGTCTATAATACTTTGTGAGGCGGCAGGATTCGATAAAATATTTGTAGAGACAGTTGGTGTTGGACAGAGTGAAACGGCCTGTCACTCTATGGTAGACTTCTTCTTGTTGATACAGGTGGCTGGTACTGGTGATGAGTTGCAGGGTATCAAACGCGGCATCATGGAGATAGCCGATGGCATCGTCATTAATAAATGTGATGGTGATAACGTGGACCGTTGTCATATGGCTGCAACCAATTTCCGTAATGCCCTCCATTTCTTTCCAATGTCTGAGAGTGGGTGGTTGCCAAAGGTGCTCTGCTATAGTGGCTTCTATGGCACTGGCGTGAAAGAGGTCTGGGATATGATATACGAATATTTCGATTTCGTGAAGAAGAATGGTTACTTTGATTATCGGCGCAACGAACAGTCGAAGTATTGGATGTATGAGACAATCAACGAACAGCTGAGACTGAATTTCTATCATAATCCTCAGATTCGTGAACAACTGCAACAGGCTGAGCAGTCTGTGTTGCAGGGACAGAAGACTAGTTTTGTTGCTGCACAGGATTTGCTGGATGTTTACTATCGTGATAACGTGATAGCGGAATCACGACATAACGAAGATGAATGATGATTCAAATAGAGATAGATAACGGCAGTGGTTTCTGTTTCGGAGTGACCACGGCCATCAAGAAAGCGGAGGAGGAACTGGCTCAGGGCGAGAAACTCTATTGCCTGGGAGATATTGTGCATAATGGCATGGAGTGTGAGCGCCTGCGACAGATGGGACTCATTACCATTAATCATGAGGAGATGCGTGAACTGCATGATGTGAAGGTGCTGTTGCGCGCCCATGGTGAACCGCCCGAGTCCTACGAACTGGCGCGCCGGAACAATATCGAGATTATTGATGCAACGTGTCCTGTGGTGCTGAAACTGCAGAAGCGCATCAAGGAACAGTATGATGCAAACCTCCAGTCGCAGATCGTTATCTTTGGCAAGAAGGGTCATGCCGAGGTATTGGGACTGGTTGGTCAGACACAGTCTTCGGCTATCGTCATTGAGAATTTCGATGAGGTGACGAAACTGGATTTCTCGCGTGATATCTACCTGTATAGTCAGACGACGAAATCGCTCGATGAATTCCATCGTATCATTGACTATATCCAGGCACACATATCACCAAACGCGAAATTCCAGAGTTTTGATACTATCTGTCGTTCGGTGGCTAACCGAATGCCAAATATCTCGCAGTTTGCTGCCAAACATGATCTCGTCTTATTTGTATGTGGTCGTAAGAGCAGTAATGGAAAAGTACTTTATAATGAATGCTTGCGTGTGAATCCGAATACACATCAGGTGGAAGGTCCTGAGGAAATAGAACCTCAGTGGCTGGAAGGTATAGAAAGTGTTGGTATCTGTGGTGCTACGTCAACACCGAAATGGTTGATGGAACAGTGCAGAGATAAGCTTTTGAGTTTTGAGATTTAAGGTTTGAGGTTTGAGATTTGAGAGTTAAACTGGTTCTATTGTTGTTGTGTTTGCTGAGCATGCCTGTTTTTGCCCAGCGGCCTCAGTATGGTAAAATGTCGCCATTGCTACGCCAGTTGTCACGTAGTTCGTCATCCATCTCTCATCTCTCATCTTCCATCGGCCTTCATCCTTCTTCTAACAACCATCATATATCTTCTGTCTGCGCTTTTGTGAAGATTGGTGACCATGGTGAAGATGTCCTTCGCGAACATGGTTGTAAGGTGCTGGCACGTGTAGGACAGATATGTGTTGCTGATATTCCTATTCGGAAACTGAGTGCTCTTTCACTTGATGCCAGTATCCTGCGTATGGAGGCTCGTCAGGGCAATTGCTTATTCACGGATCAGATGGCTACTCATTTGAATGCTTTGCCTGTTTACGCTGGACAGAATCTGCCCCAAGCCTTTACTGGTGAAGGAGTTGTAGTGGGGGTGATGGATGTGGGTTTTGACCTGACTCATCCAAATTTCTATTCTGCTGATACGACACAGTATCGTATAAAGAAATTCTGGGATATGGTGACTCAGGATACCGTTGGTAGTGGAATGTATGTTGGTCGTGATTACGAGGGTCGGGAGAATCTCTTGGCCTTAGGCCATTCCCGTGATGGCGTGGATTTGACGCATGGTACTTATACAACGGGAATTGCCGCTGGCAGTGGCGTCGGCTCGCCTTACAGAGGTATGGCTCCAGAGGCCGACCTATGTCTGGTATCCAATGCCGTGTCAGATGATATTGTCTATATAGATTCTGCCGACTTATATAAATATACCTTCGCTACTGATGCATTGGGCTTTAAGTATCTGTTTGACTATGCCAAAAGCGTTGGAAAACCTTGCGTGGCTTCATTTAGCGAAGGCTCGTCGCAGGATTTCCGCGGTTATGATCAGTTGTTCTATGAGATGCTTGATAGCTTGGTTGGACCTGGGCGTATTCTAGTGGCTGCTGCAGGTAATAATGGTGCCATGAAGTCTTGGTTTCGTAAACCTGTTGGGGATGATTCTGCTGGCACTTTTCTCGCAAATAGTAGTCCTGAAATGATGCTGACCTTTAAGTCTGCACAGGATTTCTGGTTACGTTTTGTTTCGTATTCAGATGTTAATGATACCTTATTAGTCCAGATGTCCGATGTACTCTCACAGGAAGATTCGTTACTGACATCCGTATTGAAATCAAATGATTATCAGTTGACTGTGACGGCGGAAGCTTATCCTTCCTGTTATCATGCAAGTGAGATGTGTTATGATGTGACGGTACATACCACCGGTAATATTGGTACAAAACGCTCTTTATCTGTTGAGGTCATGGGAAAGGATGCTGATGTAGAGTACTTTCGTGTGAATGGACTTTTAAATACAAATAGCCTGAATCCTTCCTTGAATGCTGGTGAGAACGTCTGTTGTATCCATTCTCCCTCTAGTGCGCCTTGTGTGATCAGTGTGGGAGCCACGTCCTATCGTGACAGTATTCAGAATATGAGAGGTGAGTGGAAGAAATACTGGTTGGGAAATGGGGGCGTCTGGGCTCCGTTCTCTTCTGTCGGTCCTACATTCGATGGCCGTGTAAAACCTGACGTAATGGCCCCAGGCAATAATATTGTTTCTTCTTTTAGCTCGTTCTATATTGAGGCCCATCCTCAAGCATCGGATTTGACTTGGGACCTGGACAGATTTGAGTTTAATGGTCGTCCCTATGCTTGGATCTCCAGTAGTGGCACCTCTGCGTCATGTCCCGCTGTGGCGGGTGCGATAGCATTATGGCTTCAGGCAAAACCCGACCTGACTCCACAGGAAATAAAAGGGGTGTTGAATCGTACTTGTCGTCATTATGATGAGACGCTTACTTATCCTAATAATATATATGGTTATGGTGAGATAGATGTCTATCGCGGACTGTTGTATATCCTGGGCGTTGACCGTATCGGGGAGGTGTCAGAGAATCATACCTCCGCCCGGATCCGTTGTTCAGATAGCCAATTACACGTTTCTTTCGGACAACCGCTGTCTTCCCCTGTTCGCTTGCGCCTCTATACGATGAATGGACGTTTGGTCCATATGATGACAATCGATGCGGGACAAACATCGCAGTACCTTTCTCTGAGCTCTCTGCCTGCAGGCATCTATGCTGTTCAACTTGACGGTCCTACTTCTGTCAAAGGCTCCACACTTATTCGGAAATAGTTGTCTGTTGGCGATAAACAATATCTTCCACCAGCCCTGTTTAGCATCAGGCACTGCTCGCGTGAGATCGTACGGCGTTCCATGTGGTACTCCCAAGGGCTGATTTGTAGGAGACGTCCACTGGAACATGCGTCGAACGACTCTCCTGAGGGCTTGTATAAGGGCGGAAATCCATTCTCCCTTGCCAAAATGATACGGTAGCCTCGGTTCATGGCTTCGCGCATGACTTCCTTCTCACGTCTTGCAATGGCAGCGCTTACCAATACACCGCCAGCCTCGCCGCATGCCAGCCATTCCTTTTTGTATTCAGCATACTCTTTGTCACTATAGGCGCTATGCACGATAACAGCAACCTTCTGAGGGATGTCAAGTAAGAAACGATTACCAACCAACTGACAATGCCACTCGGCAATGTCAATATAGTTCAGGGTAGTGAACAATGCCGGATGAAGACGCTTGATGGCTAAGCGACGAGGGTTGTCATCAAGATAATGCTTCCAGTTGTCAATCTGCCCATCGTCAAGCAGAATCAGGTCATTGTAGCCGCGCTCAAAGAGCGAGGGAGCTTTTTTGGGGGGGGCCGCAGGAGAACCTGCGGGAGTAGTGGCTTCCACTACTCCTTGCGAATTAGCCACTACTCCCCGCGCGTCAGCATCAGCCTCCACTCCCTGCGCATTAGCCTCCACTCCCTGCGCATTAGCCTCTACTCCCTGCGCGTCAGCGCAGGGTCTATAAATCCTCCACCAAGCCCGCGAGCATCCTCCTTTGAATCCAGCCACGATATGCCCCAGATGCCTGCCCTCAGGCAAGTCTTCTTTTATTCTCACTATCATGTGAATGTGATCTGGCATTATGCAGAGCTTCCAGACCTCTACCATCTTGTAGATAGTGGATATTTTCTGTACCTCCTCGTCTCGAATGGCTCTCCCCAGTGCTGTTAGTTCTACGGATGCTGCCATCGCCGTTATCTTCTCTGCGGCTCTTTTCTCCTCTGTTCCTTTTGTCGTTTCCGCTTGCGTCGTTGTCGCTGTTCCTGTCGGTTCTCCAACGGGAGAAACTAGTCTTCCCAGAATAGGCTGCCTTCCTTCAACTACCAGTGTCACCATATACGTGCCTTTGCGATGGTAATTGTGCCAGGGTTTGCGGCGCTTCATGCTGTGCTGCGTCTCTCTGATCTTTATACCAGATGCAATGGCTTCTTCTTTACTTCTTGACATGTTTGGTCCTGATGCTCCTTTTTCGTTCCTTTCTTTTGGTTTGGTTTACTCTGGATGATCAATAAGAAAATGCTTTGGAATAAAAAAAAGAAGGCTATTTCGTAGCCTTCTCAAACTGCTCCATCAACCATTTGTTCTGCTCGTTGATAGTCATGTGGCTATTATCGAGGAGTAGGGCATCGTCGGCCTGACGGAGGGGTGATACCTCGCGATGTGAGTCGATATAGTCGCGCTCCTGCACGTTCTTCAGTATGTCGGCATAGTCGGCAGGCATGCCCTTCTGCTGCAACTCGTCGTAGCGACGCTGGGCACGTACCTCAGCACTGGCAGTGACAAAAATCTTGAGTTCGGCATGGGGGAATACGGTGGTGCCAATATCGCGCCCGTCCATCACAATGCCGCCCTCGCGGCCCATCTTCTGCTGTTGTGCAACAAGGGCGGTGCGTACAAAGGGAATGGCGGCGATAGGACTGACATGATTGCTCACTTCGAGGTTGCGAATCTCGAGCTCCACATTCTCTGCATTAAGGAATGTGGTGGTCTTACCATCAATCAGACGCTGGTCAATATCAATCTGAGGCATTGCCTCGCGAAGTTGCTCTTCCAGGACGGTGCCATCGGCAGCGAAGAGCTGATGACGCAGTGCGTAAAGCGTTACGGCACGGTACATAGCACCGGTGTCTACATATACATAGCCCACTTTGCGGGCCAGTTCCTTGGCCATTGTACTCTTTCCGCATGATGAATGACCGTCAATAGCTATTGTAATTTTTTTCATATAGTAATTCGTGTTATTAGTGTGAATCTTTAGTTTATTATAATGCATACGAGAAGTTAATCATGAGCGATGTACTGCTTACATGATATTTCCCGTAAGCCACATGTAGTTGCATGCGGTCCAGCGTCATACCTGCACCAATGGAAAGGGCTGCTCCGTGGCTGCTCTCATCATTTTCACCTGCACTGATCTTCATTTCCGAGGCTCGCATGGCGTTGTAGCCTGCTGCGATGTAGAACTGATCACTCAGTAATAGGTCAGCTCCCAGTACCAGATGCTTGCCGATACCATATTCCCAGTCGTTCAAGCGAACCAGCGTCGCAGAAAAACGCAGGGGCGAACTGGCAAGGCGCTTGCTGATGCCCAATTGCACGTCAAGTGGCATTCGCTCGAAATTGTCGTCATAGGCTTTCAACTGTCCGCCCAGATTGCGGGCTACGGCACCGATGCTCCAATTGTGATTCTCGTCGAAATAGTTGAGACCAAGGTCTATGGCAGCACCCATAGCATTGTATTGCCCGATGTATGATGCAACGATTTTTGCTGTGACACCACCAGTGATATGTTCTGTTAATCCGTAGGCAAAGGTGCCGCCTATGGCAAAGTCGTTAGCATGAAAAGTACCTGTCTCCTCATTATTGATAGAGGTCTGCTTCATTTCTCCATAGTTGATGAACCGTCCTTGGATGCCCCAGCTGCCACGGTCACCAATAAACTGAGAATAGGAGGCACTTCCGGTGACAGAGCCCTGCATGTAGGTCATCATGTTGAGACCTAATGTGCGATCACTTACGAAATTCAGGAGGGAAGGGTTGTGGAAAACCATGGAGGCATCATCATCTGTCAGCGTTATGTTTTCTCCACCCAAGGCAGCAGCATGAGCACTGGTGGGTAGTCTAAGAAAGTTGAACGCAGTCTGACTGTCTTGCGCTTTTATGGGAAGTGCAAGTAACATGAGCCAGGATAAAATGATGAAAAATCTCATGACAATAGTGCTATTCGGGCACAAAGGTACGAAATATGCCGCGGAATTCTGACTTTATAACGAATATTTTTTGTTTTTATTTCCCCCTTTCGGCTTTATTTAGTATTTTTGCACCGCATTATGGAAGAGAAGAAAAGTAAAAAGGCTGATTTGGAGCATGGATGGATACGCAGGTTCCTGTTGGGACTTGTGATTTCTATGCTGTGTTTCTTTATTGCACTAATGACGCCTTTTCCAGAGGATGACCCACTTGATGATCCTGATTTGCTGGACATGTTTTCTATGGATGAAGAACTGCCATCGCTGATGCGACCGGAGAATGAGCTCGCATTGGCACCTAAGGTGGAACCGGAACCTTCCAAGAAACTGGTGGTGAAAGAGGAAGAGCAGGAACATGAACTTTTGAAAGATAACGAACCAGTAGAGACGGATATGGATGACGACATGAGTGCTACTGACGAGGAAGAAAAAGAACCTCCTAAACCCGAGGATGAAGAGATTATCTTTCGAGTGGTAGAGGATTTGCCGCAGTTTCCTGGTGGCGCTGTCGAGATGATGAAATGGTTGCAGCGTAATCTGAAATATCCACCAACGATACAGGAACGGAAGATTCAAGGTAAGGTGATTGCTGAGTTTATCGTGAATAAAGATGGCTCAGTGACGGATGTAAAGGTCGTGAAATCGCTGAATCCTCTCTGTGACCGAGAGGTGTTGCGCGTACTTCGCATGATGCCCCGTTGGACGGCAGGTATTCAGAATGACGAACCTTGTCGTACTAAAGTCTGTATTCCTGTTGTCTTTAAATTGTAATTAATAAAACTGATATAGTTATGATGACATCTGAAGATATCTTGAGAGTTGTAAATCAGGGACTAGAGTCCCTTACGTATGACCGTAAGCCAGCATCGCTCTATGAGCCCATCCGTTATGTGCTTTCGTTAGGTGGTAAGCGAATCCGTCCTGTACTGATGTTGCTGAGCTATAATCTGTTCAAAGATCATCCGGAAACCATCCTGATGCCCGCCTTAGGCTTGGAGACCTATCATAACTATACGTTGCTTCATGATGATTTGATGGATAATGCCGATATGCGGCGTGGTCAGCTAACGGTTCATAAAAAATGGGATGCCAATACGGCTATCCTCTCTGGTGACTCTATGTTGGTGTTGGCTTATCAACGCATAGCTCAGTGTGACAAAGTTTATCTTCCCCAGGTGCTTGAATTATTCACAGAGACGGCTCTTGAGATTGGTGAGGGACAGCAGTTTGATATGGATTTCGAGACACGTAACGACGTGACAGAGGAGGAATATATCGAGATGATACGTCTGAAGACTAGCGTGCTGCTGGCATGTGCCTTGAAGATGGGAGCCATCTTGGGGGATGCTTCTCAGGAGGATGCTGATCTGCTTTATCGCTTTGGTGAGAAAATCGGTCTGGCTTTCCAACTCCAGGATGACCTGCTCGATGTCTATGGCGATCCCAAGGTCTTCGGTAAGGCTATTGGAGGTGATATTACCTCTAATAAGAAAACCTATATGCTTATCAATGCCGTGAATCGCGCCAATGCAGAACAACGTGCAGAACTGATGCACTGGATTGAGGCTAAGGATTTTGATCGTGCAGAGAAAGTGGCTGCGGTGACTCGTCTGTATGATGAAATCGGTATCCGTCAGCTTTGTGAAGAGAAGATAAACTGCTATTTCGAGCAGGGTAAGCAGTTGCTCGAAAAGGTGAACGTGCCTGCAGAGCGCAAGGAGGTGCTTCGCCAGTATACGAACGCCATGATGCACAGAGAGAAGTAAAAGGGAAGAGTGAAGAGTGAAAAATTTTCTACCGCAGTGGAAGTTTCTTTCGTAGATACACATTGCCATCTGGATGGCGAGGAGTTTGAAAAGGATAGGGCAGAGGTGATGCAGCGGGCCCGTGAGGCTGGTTGCAAGGCTATCTTCCTGCCTGCTATCGATTTTCCTACTTCCCAGCGTATCCTGACCCTTTCTGGGCAATACCCAGATTATCTCTATCCGATGGTGGGACTTCATCCGGAGGAAGTGCGTGCTGACTGGCGTGAGCAGCTGGAGCAGATAAAAGCACTCATCCATCATCCTTCTTCCGTCAGCCCTCTTATTGCTATCGGTGAGGTCGGTCTTGACTTCTATTGGAGTAGGGAGTTTGAGAAGGAACAACTAGAGGCTTTTGAAGAACAGGTACAGTGGTCGGTTGAAACGCAGTTGCCCCTGATGATTCATTGCAGAAAGGCACAGAATGAGATGGTACATATTATAAAGAGGTATGCCGATAAACTGCCAGGAGGTGTGTTTCATTGCTTTACGGGGAATGATAAGGAGGCGGCAGAACTATTGCAGTTCGACCGGTTCGTCCTTGGCGTTGGCGGTGTACTGACATTTAAGAAGAGTCATCTTCCCGAAGTCCTTCCGGCTAGTGTGCCCCTTGACCGCCTGGTGCTGGAAACGGATGCCCCCTATATGGCACCTGTGCCTATGCGAGGACAGCGCAATGAGTCGTCTTATGTCCGTTATGTCATTACCCGTCTTGCCGAGGCCTATGGCGTAGAAGAAACGGTTATTTGTCATCATACGAATGAAAATGTGAAAAAAGTATTTGGTGTTCAGGTATAAAATGATTACCTTTGCACTCGCAAATAATAAGGAGAGGTGCTCGAGTGGTTGAAGAGGCACGCCTGGAAAGCGTGTAACCGGCAAAACCGGTTCGCAGGTTCGAATCCTGTTCTCTCCGCAGGAAAAAGTTTCGAGATTTTTTTTCTCGAAGCTTTTTTTATGTTTGCGTCTTATTGGTTACTTTCTGTCGAATAGTTCCATGTTTGTGGCTTTTCCCCTCTTTTGTTTGGATGGATTGGTGATATGAATCGATAGATGACGTCTTTTTTGTCCTAAATGCGTGAATAGCAATTTGTTGTTGTTTATTGATGAAACAAAATGAAAAGCAAGTGATACGTTTTTCTTTTTATTTTGTACGAATAAGAAAGCCCGTGCGATGTAAATAAAAGCATTTTTAGTTTATTTTTTTTAATTTTGCATCCGAATTACGCGCTAACCGCAAATAATTGCAAACAAAATAATAACCAAAAACAAAATCGAATGAAAACCAAAAAACCGATTGACCTACAAAGGTCGCTTGCACTGCAAGATTTCTGGAAACGGAGCCGGTGTCATCTTCTCGCTGTCGGCTTGGCGCTGACAAGTGTTGGTGGGTTTGTTTCTTGTTCGGAGTACGACTTAGATGAAAACACCCCCGCTGGATGGGATCGAAGCATCTACAGTTGGCTGGATGAACAGGGTGACTTTACTACCATGGTGAAGTTGATTAATGACCTGGACTACCGTGAGGTGTTGGCAAAGACGGGTTCAAAGACCCTGTTTGCCGCCGACGACCAAGCCTTTGACCGTTTCTTTCAAAACAATTCATGGGGCGTTAAGAAGTATGAGGACCTGACCGTGGCTCAGAAGCGTAAACTACTTTTCGGTGCCATGATCAACAACAGCTATCAGGTTCAGGCACTCTCGAGTACCCCCAATGCAAGTGGTACCCCTGTTGAGGGTGATGCCATGCGCCGTAGTTCTGCTCTTGAACCATTTGACAATGTTCAGATCATGGAAAAGAAAAATATTCCAAATGCTGACTATTGGTCAATATATCAGGGACGCGACTCTATGGTAGTACTGCATGACGCTACTGAAACACCGATGATTCATTTCATTGAGCGTTATATGGTAAATAAGCAGATTACCAATGATGACTATGATTTCTTATATAATAAGACAACTCAGCGTAAGAGTGGTGATGCTTCTGTGAATGGTGCTCAAATCGTGGAGCAGAATATTCGCTGTCTGAACGGTTTCATTAACCGTATGAGCGAGGTGGTGACACCTCTTCCCAATATGGCGGATATCATTATGTCAAAACCAAACACCAAAATCTTTGCACATCTGTTGAATCGCTACTCAGTGCTGGATTGGTTGGGCGATGATATGAAGGATTCTTATAACGCCAATCAGGGTACTCATGTGGACTCTGTTTTCCAGTTGCGTTATTTCTCTGAACGCTCTCAGGGCAAAGCTTTCAACAAAACTCATAACCAAGTGAGTGAGGATTTTGGTGAGTTGCCTTATGATCCAGGATGGAATAGTTATAATGTTCCTTCTAATTCTACAGGAAGTACCGCTATGCAGCAGGATATGGCTGTGATGCTGGTTCCTACTGATGAGGCTTTGACCAAGTACTGGGAAGATGGTGCTGGTGCTGCCTTACGTAAGAGTTTCGGTTCGTGGGATAATGTGCCTTATAGCACCCTGACCGAGTTTATGAGCGCTAATATGCTCGAGTCACTCTCTGGTAGCGTGCCCAGTAAGTTCCAGTTTATTCTGAATGATGCAGCCGATCCTATGGGTATCGAAACAAAGGATGTTGACTCTGTTTGGCTCGCTTGTAACGGTGCTATCTATTTGACTAATCGCGTGTTTACACCTACTTCATTCGTCAGCGTGATGTACCCAACGGTGGTAGACAAGAATATGTCTATCATGCTTTGGGCTATCAAGAAATTGAATTATCAGGCTTATCTGAATTCACTGAATGCCCGCTATAGCTTCTTCTTGCCGTCAAACAATGCACTGCTGGAATATGTTGACCCCTGTTCATACGGCAAACCCCAGCGTCAGTTGTTGCGTTTCCATTACGATTCCGACCGTAAGGGTAATGAGGTCTATGCAAGTATTCATAATATAGATCCTGAGACAGGTGTAGCTGGCGACTCTGTTGGCGTATATACCAATTCTAATGGTACCGACCTTGACAGGAACCCTATCCTGAACCGATTGTATAATATCCTTGACGATCACGTGGTGATTGGTGATGTGGAAGACGGCCATGAGTATTATCGTACGAAGGGCGGCTCTATGCTCCGTGTGAAAAATGCCGGAAAGAGCACGATGCTGGTTGAGGGAACCAATCAGATTAATGGTGAGACAACATCGGTGCCCATCAGCTATATCTACGACCAGACTCAAGGTGGCAACGGTAAGAGCTATATCTTGGAGCAGGGACCGGTGTTGGGTACTCGTCAGACCGTATTCAATATTCTTGGTCAGCATCCAGAATTTAAGCGTTTCCATGATTTGCTTGAGGCAAGTGAGCTTATCGAGACAAAGCATGATAAGAAATTCGCTTGCAGTGATAGCTGTATTAGTGTGTTCAATAACTTCCATTATACGGTCTATGTACCTACAAACGAGAGCATTGATAAACTGATTGCGGATGGCGATTTGCATACTTGGGACGATGTGGCTGCTTTGGATACGACAATAGCAGAAGATAATGCCTTGTATCATCAATATGTGAAGGAAATCGATGCTTTCTTGCGTTATCACATCCAGGATAATGCTATTGTGATTAATGCTAATAACACCACTGGCATGGATAAGATGGATAATGATGGCTATTTCACAACACCTTATGAGACTGCTTACTTGGCAAACGAGACAACTGCAACTGGTGAGATTAGAGCTTTCAAGAAGTTGAATGTGAAAACCAACGTAGCAGGTAGTGATATCAAGATTATTGATGAGAAAGGTAATACACGTCAGGTTGTGAAGACTCCCGGACTCTATAATCTGTTGGCTCGCGAATTTACGTATCAGCAGAGTGAGAAGAGTCAGGCAAGTATTATCCACAACTCTTCATCAGCCGTGATTCATCTGATTGATGGACCGTTAATGACTAAGAAAAAGAACTGAAATTGATAATTATTATGATGAGTAAAAGATTTGCTAGAATTTTAGGATTGATAATTTTCAGTTGTCAGTTGTCAATTATCAGTTCCTATGCCCAGAAAGCGGGAGATATTATCAGCGGAACAGTGACAGATGCATTCGGTCCTGTGATGCAGGCTAACGTCGTTGAAATTGACGCTGCCAACCGTATCGTGGCCGCTGCTATTACAGATATGAATGGTAACTTCTCCTTCAAGCTGAAGAATCCGAAGGATAAGTTGAAGATCTCTTATGTAGGATGTAAGACCCAGATCCTGCCTTTCAATAAGACCCACTATAATATTAAATTGGTGGACCAGACAACACTGGTTGGTGTCGAGGTCGTTTCAAGCAAGAAAGCTGGTGGTTCTGGTTTGCAGATTCCAGTCAAGGAAATCTCTTCTGCCCGCCAGAGCATCGATATGAAAGAGTTCGAGGGCTTGTCTGTGACAACTGTCGACGAGGCATTGCAAGGACGTATCGCCGGTCTGGATATCGTGGCCAACTCAGGTAACTTGGGTAGTGGTACGTCAATGCGTCTGCGTGGTGTGTCAAGTATCAACAGCAGCAGTGAACCTCTCATCGTTGTTGATGGTAACGTGTTGCAGGGTGGTGCTCCATCTGACTTTGACTTCCAGTCGGCTAACGATGAGAAATTCGCAGAACTGCTGAATATTAACCCTGAGGATATTGAGAGTATCGCTGTGTTGAAGGATGCTGCTGCTACCGCTATCTGGGGTTCACAGGGTGGTAATGGTGTTATCGAAATCAAGACCAAGCGTGGTGCCCGTGGTAATACGCGCGTAACCTATAGCTTCCGTCTGACTGGAACCTATCAGCCTAACGGCATGAAATTGCTGAATGGTGATGAGTACACCATGTTGCTGAAAGAGGAGTATTTCAATCCTCACATGGATCCCAATGCCAGTGATGATATCAATGAGATTAACTATGTCTCTGGTGGTAAGTTCTCTGAGTACCAGATGTATAACAACAATACCGATTGGGTGGATGCTGTGAAGAAGACTGGTTGGCGTCAGAACCACTATGTGTCTCTGAGCGGTGGTGGTGAGAAGGCTAATTTCCGTATTGCTGCTGGTTATGACCATGAGACAGGTTCAATCATCAAACAACAGTTGGATCGTTTCACTACTCGTGTGGCTTTAGACTATTTCGTATCAGATCGTATTAAGATTGCTACGAATGTGTCGTTGACTTATACTGACAACCATAAGAACTATTCTGATTTGTTGTCTGTTGCTTATCGTCGTATGCCTAACTTGAGCATCTACGAGGAGGATAAGAATGGCAATTCGCTGGGTGAGTTCTATAATATGTTGCCCAGTTCAAACAAGGTGTTTGAGGATAACCAGTATAAGGACTATAACCCCATCGCTCTGGCTCATCTTGCCAAGAGTGAGGAGAGCAGTTATAATATTGAACCGGAATTCAAACTGAACTATGAGCTGTTGGGTATCGAGAACGAGCAGACCCGTCTCACTTATGAGGGTAAGATTGTGTTCAATATCTCTAACCGTTATAATGATATGTTCCGTCCTGTGGAATTGAGCACTGGTGGCTGGACAAGCAAGGATGCCAACCTGGCTACGAGTAATGCCAATAAGAGCCTGGGTGTTACCACAACACACACCCTGACCTTTGTGCCAAAGTTCCGTAACAAGGATCACTCTTTGATGATGTTGCTTCGTGGACAGTTGACAAAGGGTACGAGTACCAGTCAGAATACCAGTGAGTATGGTCTGCCTTCTGGTACTATCCGTTCTACCAGTGCAGCAGGTATCATCGATGCTTTCAGTGCTTCACCTGGTCAGTGGCGTAGTCTGTATTTTACCTATTCAGCCCACTATGCTTACAAGGGTCGTTATGTAGCCGATTTCTCTGTTCGTCGTGACGGTACAACCAAGTTTGGTAACGACAAGCGCTGGGGTAACTTCCCTGCTTTGTCAGGTAAGTGGATTGTCAGTGATGAACCTTGGATGAAGAAAGGTCTTCCTTTCGTTTCTATGCTTGCCGCCCGTTTGGGTTGGGGTATCGTAGGTAACCCTCCAGGTGGTGAAGGTCTTTACTATAGTAAGTATACTGGTGGTAAGGGTTATATGAACTACGGTTCTGTTTATCAGAAGAATATCCAGTTGAAGAAACTGAAGTGGGAGCAGAAAGAGACCGTCAACTTCGGTGTTGACTTTGGCTTCTGGAACGATTTGATTAGTGGTAATGTGGAGGTCTATCGCCAGAAGACCACAGACCTGCTGATGGGTAACCGTTCACTGCCTTCAAGTTCTGGTTTCGCCTCTTTGGATTATCAGAATGTTGGTGCCATGGAGAATGTAGGTTGGGAGTTCAACCTGAATGGTAACCGTATCATCAAGGCTGGTAAGTTCTCGGTTGACTTTAATATCACTTTTGCTAACAACCGCAATAAGTTGACAGAGATGGATGAGACCGTGTTGGCTTCACTCAATAACGATTTCGATAAGAAAAATGGCAGTTATCTCTCTCGTGTGGAGCTGAACCGTCCTTTGGGTGGTATCTATGGCTTCCGTTATAAGGGAGTATATCAGTACAGTAAGTACTCAGAGGTTGAGGTTCCTGGTGTCAGTGGACCAAACGCTCCTGTAGTACGTGATGAAGATGGCAATGTTATCGTGGACAACTATGGTCGTACAAAGCCTATGAGATTCTGCTACACAGGAATCGAGGAAGACGAGAAGGAGTTCAAGGGTGGTGATGCTATCTATGAGGATATCAACCACGACGGACAAATTAATGAGTTAGATATCGTCTATCTGGGTTCCTCACTACCTAAGTTCACTGGTGGTTTCGGCTTTAAGTTGCACTTTGGACGCCTGACACTGAACAACCAGTTCAATTTCCGTTATGGCAACAAGATTATCAATAAGGCACGTATGAATGCAGAGAATATGTATTCAAACAATAACCAGAGTCGTGCCGTGCTGTGGCGTTGGCGTGTAGAGGGTGATATTGCCCCCATCCCGCGCGCGTTATATAATTATGGTTATAACTGGTTGGGTAGCGACCGTTTCGTGGAAGATGGTTCTTTCATCCGTCTGAACTATACACAGCTTAGCTATGCTGTACCACAGAAGCATCTGAAAAAACTCGGTCTGAATCAGTTGAGTTTGTATGTATCAGCTAACAACCTGTTTGTGCTGACTAAGTATTCTGGTGCCGACCCAGAGGTGGGTTACGGTGGCTATGGTGTCGTAACGGATAATGCTCAAACACCACGTGCCAAGTCGTTCACCGGCGGCGTTACTATTTCTTTCTAATTGATAATTGAACTTTTCGATTAAGCGAGAGCCATCATGCTTGCATGAATGACCGAGCGAGAGAAGAGTCAAAACGAAGTTTTAAAACTGGAAATTATGATTACCAAAAACATAAAACATAACTTGGCCGTTCTTGCAATGGGCTGTGGTGTTGCCTTTACTACAGCAGGCTGCAATGATTTCCTCGATGTGCTGCCCATGAATGATGTGGTGCTCGAGAACTATTGGACCAAGGAGAGCGACGTCACCAGTGTGCTGATGGGCTGCTACGAGAGCCTGCAGTCGGGTGATTGTGTTACCCGTATGGGATTATGGGGTGAGGTACGCTCAGATAATATTAGGATGGGAAACTCGTCGGCACAGGATCTGGAGCAGATGTTGAAGGAGAATATCCTGCCAACAAATGGCTACTGCAACTGGACGGCTTTTTATCAGACCATCAATCGTTGTAATATTTTGATCTACTATGCGCCAAAGGTGCAGGCTCTGGATCCTAACTATACACAGTCGGAGATGAAAGCTAACATTGCTGAGGCTACCTTTATCCGTTCGCTGTGTTACTTCTATCTCATTCGTACATTCCGTGATGTGCCATTCACACGCGAACCCAGCATTGATGATACGAAAGAATATCGTATTCCTGCTGATTCATTCAATGTCGTGCTGAGTAATATCATTGCCGATATGGATTCTGTGAAGGATGATGCACCCATGTATTTCCGTAAGCCAAGTCCTGACAGAATTGACAGAGAAGCAGAGCGTGACAACACCGCTCGTGTAACCCGTCCTGCTATGTATGCGCTTTTGGCTGACCTCTACCTATGGCAGGGCGACTGGAAGAAGTGTGTGGAGTGCTGTGACTATGTCATCGATTTCAAGAAGGATGAATTTGACAAGTTGCTGAAGCGCCGCTTGCAGAATGAAGTGCAGTTGTTCAATGACATCCCTCTCTATATGGAGAAGATTGGAAGTCTATCGGGTAATGCCTATGATGCTATCTTTGGTGACGGTAATTCTTTCGAGAGTATCTTTGAGATTACCTATATTAATCAGAACACCGATAATGCTAATTCATATGTTGGCTCGTTCTATACACACACGAACAACAATGATCTTACCAGTGGTAATCTTGTCGCTTTTGATGAATTCTATGATGGTCTTCCCACAAAGAATACCGAACTCTTTAATGCCAAGGATTGTCGTGCTTACGAGTCAATCTACGAGAGAGGAACGGCCTACTGGATTGCTAAATATGGTGCCCAAGAGGTTGAATTGGATAATACCAAGACCAACTGGAAACCTTCTTATAGCTGGCGTTCTGAGAATTTCTCAAACTGGATTATCTATCGTCTCACTGAAGTGATGCTGATGAAGGCTGAGGCACTGATTGAGCAGGGTAGTGATAATTACGAGGATGCCTTTGCGCTGATCAATGCAGTGAGCCGACGCGCAGTCAATTCTTTGACCCCAGGTAGTGGCGAAGTGCTTAAACTCGATGACTATAAGAATACACTTGATGACATGAGAACACTGGTGATGGAGGAACGTCATCGTGAGTTCATGTTCGAGGGTAAGCGTTGGTTTGACTTGGTACGTATGGCACGTCGCACTGGTAGTACCAGAGAATTGGCAAAGACTGTTACCAAGAAACAGTTGACCAATATCGGTGGTATCCAGATTCGTTTGGCCGACCCCAATGCGCTGTATATGCCTTACAGTCGTTCCGAACTGAAGGTGAATCCCTATTTGACGCAGAATCCCGCCTATAATACGGGTGGTGATGCCGATCTGCAGAAGAACTAAGAGATATGATAATTGACAATTGATAATTGAAAATTATGAATATAATGAAAATATATAGAAATATATGGCAATTGGCTGCCGCTTGTTGCCTGTTGGCTATTGGCTCGGTGATGACTTCATGTTCTGATGACGATAGCGACGCACCTCTGAATTTCTATTCTTCGGTACGTCTCACTGCTGCAGAATTCATAGAGGCTGATGAAGCGCAGTTCAGTGACTTCAAATTGATCCTTCAGAAAGGTAACTATCTTGGTATGCTGAAGACTTACGGACACTACACTGTATTCGCACCAACCAATGATGCTATCCAGTTGTATCTGAAGGAAAATGGCTATCCTTGTGTAGATAGCCTGCCTAAAGAGATTTGTGATACCCTCTCACGTACACATATCGTTAGTGATAAAGCTTATTTCACAACCGATATGGGTGATGAGGTGTCGCCTGTCAACATGAATGATAACTATATCAACATGACCTCTGATAGTGATGTGGTCAATAATAATGCGTTGGTATTCTATGTCAATGAGAATTCACGCCTGATTCAGCGCGATGACTCTGTGACCAATGGTGTGGTTCATGTCATTGACCATGTCATCAAGGCCAGCAACGACTTGTTGCCTGCCCTGATAGAAAAGAATCCCAAACTGACCATCTTCTATCAGGCTCTCCGTCTTACGGGTATGACTGACTCTCTGATGAAATACATCGACGAGAGCTATACTGTAGACCCTGACTCAGCTATTGGTGGTAAGGGCTTTGGTGTGGTAAACTCTACTGCTGGTGACGGTTCTGGTCAAAAGACAACGACCTATTACCCCAAAGAACGTAAGTTTATGTTTACTGCCTTTGTGGAAACGGATTCTGTCTATGAGGCAAATGGTATTCATAACTTGGATGATCTGATTCAGTTTGCGAATACAATCTATCATGAGTCTTATCCGGACGACTTGCAGTATGACAATGACTTCAAGGATCGTCGTAACCCATTGAACCGTTTCATCAGTTATCACTTGATGCCTTGTAAGGGCGATCGTGACTACTGGGTTCACTGCCAGGGCGCACTCTGGAAGAATAAGTTCCTTGTAGAGTCTTATGATCCGGAAGAATATTTTGAGACATTGGCGCCTCATACCATCATGCGTTTCAGCAGTCCTGCTGGTGAAGAGGTCTATATTAATCGTAAGGAGGTCTATACTTCTGTGAATGGTTCATGGACAAAGCCAAAGAAAACTGTTGAAAATCCCGGTATCCATGTGCTGAAAGAGAAAGGCGCTGAGTGTAGCAACGGTATCTATCATTATATCGATGGTATCTTGGTTTATTCTAAGGATGTGCGTTCAAATGTGCTTAACCGTCGTATCCGCATTGATAGCAGCTGCCTGAGTCCTGAGTTCATGAACTCTCATGCACGTTACTATTACATGGGTAAGGATCGAATGATGATTGGCTACAAACATGGCTATCTGACGAACTTCAAGATGCACAATGCCAATACCTTTGTGGGATGTGGTAACGAGCAGGAAGGATGGGTACACTATGAGGGTAGTGGTGTTTGTATCACTGGTGAGCGTTTCGATGCTTCTATCAAACTGCCTTCTGTGCCTATGGATGGTACTTATGAGGTACGTATCGGTTATTCACAGGGTGATGACCGTGGTATTGCTCAGGTTTACCTGAATAATGAAGCATGCGGCATCCCTGTCAGCTTCCGTATCCTCGATAGTAATGCCGGTCGTGTGGATGATACAGGTGATGTGGAGGAAGACAGAGCAAATGATAAGGCTATGCGTAACCGTGGCTTTATGAAGGCTATGGCAAGCTATGGCACACGTAATGGTACCAGCCTGCGTGACCAGAGTAACTGTGTGCGTCGTATCCTCGTACGTCAGCCAATGCGTGCTGATCAAGACTACTGGCTGCGCTTCCGCCAGATCTTGCCAGGTAACTCGCTCTATATGTCTCTCGACTATGTAGAACTCTGCCCCAAGGATGTCTATGATGATCCAGAAGGTGAAAATCCATTCTAATTGACAATCGAAAAAAGAAAATTGATAATTATGACAACGAATAATATCAAACATTATTTCTTAGCGTTCTGCGTAAGCTGCGGTGCCGTGTCTCTGACTACGGCCTGCAGTGACTGGGACGACCATTATGAGGAGCCTGTCACTCAGGCCGGTGGTCAGCAGACCTTGTGGCAGACAATAAAGCAGAACCCGGACTTGAGCGATTTCAGTGAGGTGCTCAGCAAGACGATGGTGCTGCGCCAACATAAAAAGACGGATATCAGTTATGCCGATCTTTTGAATGGCTCACAGACTTATACCGTTTTGGCACCAGTCAATGGCACGTTCAATAAAGACTCAGTTCTCACCCTGTTGGAAACAGACAAGGGTGACTCGATGGTGGTGCGCTCATTTGTTGGTAACCACCTGTCGTTCAG
>Ga0310696_10000247_pt1 | contig 91941 bp, 67 predicted proteins | sample AusTroGonzalo_MG_4_FD_203885 | JGI IMG/M metagenome (GOLD analysis project Ga0310696, IMG submission 203885) | Bovine rumen microbial communities from tropical cattle in Woodstock, Queensland, Australia - Gonzalo_02 (v2) (version 2) | ecosystem: Host-associated > Mammals > Digestive system >...
GAGGTATTCGAGGTAGTCGACGTTGGCGATTTCGCATTCGTCCATATAGAAGGAGGCGACGGACACGCGGCGGGGCGTGTTGTTCCAGTCTTTCATCACATCCTCTTCCATTTGGCCCATCACGAAGGAGCCGCCTTCAATGAAGACGAGGCCGGGGCCGGTAGCCTGTTCCTCGAAAGGTGCCACCTCAAAACCGCCGTTCTTGGCGTCATTGTAGTTCCATCCCGTGGTGGCGGATTTTTGTTTGTTACAGGAAGACATGCCCAGCAGCAGCGCTGCAATGGTGAACAATCCTAATAATCTTTTTGCTGTATTCATTTCTAATATTGTTTTTCTTTTTTATTTTTCGAACACCAAAAGTATTTTTTAGAAAGACGGACAGTTGAGGTCCTTAATCGCTTTACGCTTGTTGGGGCAGGGCAGGAGGAACTGCAGTGACACCTCGTGCGCGCCGCCGGAGTAGTTGGCGAGTTTGCTGATGGTCGCATCGTACGAGTAGGCTACCTTGAACCATTCGTACTCCACACCGAACATAACAATGAAAGCGTCCATATTATGGTAGGAGATAGGTTGGGTGATAGGTTGGCCGAGGGTGTCGGTGCCCATGAAAACTTCGCCCTTGTAAGTCAGACCGTGACGAAGCCACATACCTAAGGTGAAGGGGTAGAAGTTGAGGTAGAAACCTTCGCTGAAATAGTTGAAGTTCTGCTGATGCTGGTAAATGAAGTTCGGACTGATGGAAATGTCGCCGAATGAAGTCTCTTTCTTACTTTTACGTTTCAGATCGAAATAGGCGCCGACGTGGGCGGTCCATTTTATGGGACGGTAGTCGTAGGGTTTCAAACCGTTGGATATGAAGCCTTTGGCGCCGATGATAGGCACGATATGGTGCGCGGCGACCCCGAAGTAGAAGTGCGGGGTGTAGCCTAAAATACCTGCGGCCATGTCAAACGAGTGGATGGTCAACTGGTTGGGCTGCATTTCGGCTGTTTGGTAAACAACACCGTATTTCGGATCGATCATGTCGCCGAACACGAGCTTGTCCCAATTGAGACCGCGGTTTTCATACGTAGCCTGCAAGGCAAAACGAAGGTTGAAATTTTTAGAAACCTTCAACTTGAAGGAATACATGAGGCTAGCCGTGTAGGTGTTGATGATTCCGCCTTCGCCGGCTCTGTCGCCGAACAGCAGCACGCCGATACCGCCCGAAATTTTGTCGAAATGCTCATCGTAGGAGCCTGTGAAGGTCATGAACGTTCCCGGAGCTGACGGCCATTGGTCGCGGAAGTTGAACGTCAGCCGCGGACAGACATTGGTGCCTGCGAAAGCCGGATTCAAGTACAGCGGATTGGCGTAATACTGTGAAAACATAGCGTCCTGCGCCGTTGCGCGCAGCCCAGCAAAAGCCAATACGACAGTAATTATGACAACAATTCGTTTATTCATACTCGTTTTTATTTATAGCGGGCAAAGATACAAAATTATTAAACGCTTTGACCTCTTTTTTGTTACATTTTTTGCTGCAATAATTCTAACGTCATTTCGTTAACAATTATTGTGGTTTTCTTAATAATAAACGGATAATGAGAAAAAAATCTTGGGTACAATATCTACTTTTTTTACTGATATTTTTTCAAGTCGCTGATATTCAGGCACAAAAAACACAAAAAAATATTCATCTGCAGTGGGGTGAGCCCGTTGAACAAACCTTCTCCAACGGATTCAAACATACTTTTTTGACCTTCGAAGGTGCTTCTTACGGGTCTGATTTTCCCGATCTTCCCTCTTTTTATCAAATAATCCCTGTTGATAAATTTTTCTTCGATTACGACCTTAAGGTAACTGAACAGCAGTTTGCCGATTTGAGCGATGCGGAAACACGCCTCATTCCCGCCGGTTTTCATCAGAAAACCATTGATTATCAATTACATTCTGCATTTGACAGAAGAAATGCCTACGCTCAGTTGACCTTTATTCCCATCGTTGAAACCTCCTCGGGACATTACCAAAAACTGACCTCTGTGACGTTGGAATTCGAAGGAAAGAACCCCGCCTCGCCTAAAGCGGGCCGCGGTTTTGCTTCGCAGTCTGTGCTCGCCAGTGGACAATGGTATCAGTTCTCTCTTGCGCAAACGGGTATCTATAAGGTTACCTATCAGGATTTGATTGACATGGGTATGTCGGCTCCCATCTCTTCTTCGCAAATAGCGGTTTTCGGAAATGGCGGGATGATGCTGCCGGAGAACAATGCCGAACCGCGCGTCGATGACCTCCGTGAACTTCCTTTGGAAGTACATGACGGAGGCGATGGTACTATTGACAACGGCGACTTTTTCCTGTTCTATGGTCAGTCGCCACATCGTGTTTCCTATGATTCAGTCAAACATCAGTTTAAGCATGCCTATAATGTTTATGCTGACGCTTCTTTTTACTTTGTGACGCAAACGCCAGGCGTTGGAGAGAAAAAGCGTTTACAAACAATTGATAATGAGTATTTTAGCGAAAATATAACGGTGCAGGATTTTACGTTTTTCGACTTTTACGAGGACGACCAGACCAATCCTTGCGAGTCTGGAAAGACGTGGTTAGGCGACCGTTACGATATCACGCAGACGCACACATACGACTTCCGGCTGCCGAGCACCCCGACGGGCGAGGGTCGGATTTCCGTCCGCGGCGCAGCTACGGCTTCCACTGTTTCCAATTTCCAAGTATCTGTCAACCAAAGTATGGTCGGCAGTCTCAGCCTAAGATCCGCAACTGGCACGCAGTTGGTCTGCCTCTCTGTCGGCAATTTTTCTTTCAATACCTCATCTACATCTCTGAATGTGTCTATAACCTACAACAAGCCAACCACTTCCGCCGTTGGCTATTTGGATTGGATTGAGGTGGAGGTCCCGTGTGCACTGACAATCTGGAACGGGCAAACTGCTTTTCGGAACCCTGCGACTGTAGGCGATGGCAACGTCACGCGGTTCAACCTGCAGGGGGTGCAGGCCTCCGCTTCCGTCTGGGATGTTACCGACCCCGGACAGACGGTGCGGATCGCTCTCAATGCAGACAACCAAGGGACCCACTTTAAAGCCGGCACCTCCGAATTGCGCGAGTATGTCGTTTTCGACGGTTCCAACTATCTGTCGGTCACACCGCTTTCTTCTGTGGCAAATCAAAATTTACATGCCACCGGGAATGTTGACATGGTGATCGTGGCGCATCCTGATTTCCTTTCTCAGGCCAACCGGTTGGCGCAGTTTCGTGCTGAGAATGACGGACTTAGTGTGAAGGTGGTGACTCCGCAGCAGGTCTACAACGAGTTTTCGAGCGGTTCCCAAGATCCCATGGCCATTCGCGATTACATGAAGATGATTTATGACCGAACCAACAAGGAATATCCCAAATATTTGTTGCTTTTCGGTCGTCCCAGTTATGATTTCCGCGGCCGTGTTCAAGGCACCGCCATCTATGTGCCTAATTTCACTTATAACATTGAATATGCTGACAGCCAGTATCCGCAATATTACTACATTTCGGATATTCGTAACCAATACTCCAATGACGATGCGTTGGGATTGTTGGATGACGGGGAAGGCTTCAACGGAGACGGCTTGTATGATCTGGCTATCGGTCGTTTCCCATGCACCACAACGTCGCAGGCGACGGTGGCGGTGGACAAGAGCATCCGCTATACCGAGCGGCGGAACCTTTTGGATGAAAAGTCGTCACAAATCTCCAATTTTGGTGACTGGCGCAACATGATGGCTTTTGTGGCCGATGATGAAGAAAACAATGACTTTATCTATAATGCCGACCTTTTTACCCAAATCGTGGCAAATCAAACTCAGAATATCAATTTCGACAAGATTTATCTCGATGCCTATCAACAGGTCTCCAATGCCGGTGGGCAGCGCTATCCTGATGCGGTGACGGATATTAACAACCGGATGAACCGTGGTGCGTTGTTTTACACGTATATTGGACATAGCGGCAAGGACGGCTGGGCTGCGGAGCGCGTGCTGGAGAACTCCGACATCAACAAATGGAGCAACAAGTACAATCTCACAGCCATGATTTCGCTATCGTGTACGTTTGCCTATTATGACCGTCAGATTTTATCTCCATCGGACCTGATTTTCTTTAACAACGAGGGCGGGGCCGTTGCGGTGATTGCCGCGGCGCGCGAGGCATGGTCGCTGCCGAACAACACCTTTGGCAAACACTTTTTTAATTTGATGTTTCAAAGGGACAATTCTAATAACTATCTTTCAATCTGTGATTTACAGCGTAAAGCCAAAAACCTTTTCGGTCCGTCTTCCGGAGGCAACGGAAACAGCCTCTCCATGTTCGTTACCTTTGGTGACCCTTCGATCAAGTTGGCTATCCCTACATATAATATTGTAACTGATTCCATAAACTCCGTTGCCGTCGGGAACTCAACGGACACAATTCGCGCCCTTTCGAAAGTGACGGTCTGCGGCCGCGTGACGGACGAGAATCAGCAGACGCTGACCGGATTTAACGGCACCATTTTCCCCTCGGTTTATGACAAGAAGGTGATTACCACTACATTGCAGAACGACCCTAATCCCTATTCCGGTCCTTTCGAATTTGAGGTGCAGAAAAGTTTGCTCTTCAAGGGAAATGTGACGGTGCGGGACGGTCGCTTCCGATTCTCCTTCTATGTCCCGAAAGACATTGACTACAATTTCGGAAACGGGAAAATCAGTTATTATGCCCGCTCCGAACGGGATGACGCGTCCGGCTCGTTCACGGATTTCATCATCGGGGGCATGGATACCACCGGAATACAGGATGACGAAAATCCGGTCATAGAATTGTATATGAACGACGAAAATTTTGTCAACGGGGGTATTACCGGCACCAGTCCTATGCTGATCGCCAAGATTTCCGACAATTTCGGCATCAATACCACGGGTAATGGCATTGGCCACGACCTGACTGGTGTGCTGGATCGTAACACGGGCAATAAGATTGTGCTGAACGATTATTATCAGACTGAGAAGGACAGTTTTAACTGTGGAATAGTACGTTATCCGTTGCAGGACCTGACCCCTGGGGATCATACGATTTCAGTGCGCGCGTGGGATGTCAACAATAATAGTGCCGAGCAGGAATTGACGTTCCGGGTAGTGAGCGAGGACAAGTTCACGTTGAGCCATGTGCTGAACTATCCGAATCCGTTCACGACGCATACCGATTTCTACTTCGAGCACAACCAACCGGGCGGAACCTTTGATATACAGGTGAACATCTATACTATTTCCGGTAAACTTGTTAAAACATTGTATGACAATCAGTTCATGGAAGGGAATCGTTGTCGTGCCATCTCCTGGGATGGCCTTGATGACTACGGCGATAAGTTGGCGAAGGGGACTTATCTCTATCGTGTCCGTGTGAAGACCCAAGACGGTCAAACGGCGGAAGCGGTGGAAAAACTGGTCATTTTATAATTGAAAATGAATTTTTTATAAATGAATATATTGAATATCAATATTTTATATATAAAAATGCGATTGATAAAATTTTTTTTTGATTGGGATATAATAAAAACGGTTAATGATCGTTAACGGGTAGGTTTTTTTTGGAATATTTTTTTGAAAGAAATTTAGTATAAATAAGTTATAAAACCTCAAAACTATCAATGAACAAGCAAGTTATGAAAAAGACATTCGCGCTGGTATCTGTAATTATTCTCTTTCTGACATCGCAGGTGGGAGCTCAAAACGATCCTGTCAATCCTCTTGGACAAACGTTGAACGCCATCACGACGGCAGTGCCTTTTCTTTCTATTGCCCCGGACTCCCGTGCCGGCGCCATGGGTGATATTGGCTGTGCCACTTCTGCAGACGGCAACTCTCAAAGCTATAATCCCGCAAAATATGTCTTCAACACGAATCGTTTCGGTTTCTCTGTTTCATACAGTCCGTGGCTGAAGCACCTGGTGAATGATATCAATTTGGCTTATCTCACCGGATACTGGCGTGTTACCGATATGGATGCCATTGCTTTTTCACTGCGTTATTTCTCTTTGGGAAGTATTGATTTTATGGGTGAAAGCGGTGAGTTTATCAGCAGCCAGAATCCCAATGAGTTTGCGCTCGACTTTACCTATTCCCGTAAGTTGATTGACGAACTTTCCATTGCCATCACCCCGCGCTTCATCTACTCTAACCTGACTGCCGGTCAGATAGTGGGTGGTGAGGAGACAAGAGCCGGTTTGGCCGGTGCCGCTGACATCTCCTTGTTCTATCAGCAAGATTTCGATGTTAAGGCATTCAACAACAGTACTTTGCGTGCTGGTTTGTGCATCTCCAATATGGGCAACAAGATGTCGTACTCGTCCGGAACATTGCGTCGTGACTTCCTGCCCACCAACCTGAAATTGGGTATCGGTTACGAGATGGATTTCGATGGTTATAACAAGTTGGCGGTCAATGGTGAAATCAACAAATTGTTGGTGCCGACCAATCCCATCTACAAAACAGACAGCACGGGTCGTATCGAATACAATGCCGCCGGCGATCCGATTATCGCTTATGGTATGAATCCTGATGTGTCAGTGCCGCAAGGTATGATTCAATCATTCTATGATGCCCCCGGCGGATTCAAGGAGGAGATGCAGGAGGTTATGTGGGCGTTGGGTGCTGAGTACAGCTACCGCAACCTCTTCTTTGTGCGTTTGGGCTACTTCCATGAAAGCCAATACAAAGGCAACCGCCAGTTCCTCTCCGTTGGCGCCGGTATTAAGTACAGTATCTTCGGCATTGATGTTTCCTATCTCATTGCCACCAAGCAATACCATCCGCTGGCCAACACCCTGCGTTTCACCCTCAACTTCGATTTCGTATCCGCCAACAAAAACGAAATCAAACAACAAGGACGTCTGAAATAAGTGTTTGGAGGTAATCCTAAACATTCAATAACCAATAACCTATAACCAATAACCATTTTGAATAATGGATTTTAGAGTAGGTTTCGGATATGATTCCCATAGATTTGCCCTCGGCAGGCCGTTGGTCATCGGGGGCATTGCTATACCTTTCGAGATGGGTTTGGCGGCACATTCCGATGGGGACGTGCTGATTCATGCTGTGTGCGACGCGCTGCTGGGCGCGGCCGGGCTTAAGGATATCGGCACATGGTTTCCCGACACCGACGACGCCTATAAAAACGCCGACAGCACCAAACTGCTTGCCAAAGTGGTGGAAATGGTCGGCGCGAAAGGATGGGTGGTCAACAATTTGGATTGCACGCTCGTGTTGGAGCGGCCGAAAATGAAACCTTACATTGACAATATTATTGAAAAGTTGTCGCAACTGTTGGGAGTACCTTCCGAAAACATCGCCGTGAAGGCCAAAACCAATGAGAAGATGGGGTTTACCGGTGCTGGCGAGGGCATCGCGGCCGTCGCCGCCGTGACCCTGCGGAAAACCTGTTGATTTTTTCCAATTTTGTATAAATTTCCGATGTAGAGACGTGCCATGGCGCGTCTCTACATTTCTTTTTATCTGTCCGTTTATATTCAAAAATTGTGTACCTTTGCCCGTTTTAAAAACGAGAATAAAATGAAACGTTTCGTTCTTTCTATCTTTCTGATTATCACTGTTTTGATTTCGATGGCGCAGCCCAAGCCCGTCAAAAACGTGATATTGATGATTACGGACGGCACCTCCACGAGTCTCATTTCAGCCGCCCGTTGGTACCAGACATATCTGGACCCCACCCAAACCACTTTAAATATTGATCCGTATGTTTGCGGTTTGGTGCGCACGAACTCTTCGGACGCCCCCATCGGTGACTCTGCACCTACCACATCTTGTTACGTTTCGGGGATGCCGTCACAAACCGGTTTCATTTCCACCTATCCGGTGGCCACGGATCATGACCTGGTGCCGGTTGACGCTACCCGCGCCTACCAACCGTTAGCAACCTTGCTTGAGGCAGCAAAAATCCTGCAACACAAGTCCACGGGCCTGGTGTTCACTTGCGAGTTCCCGCATGCCACCCCGGCAGACTGCTCCGCCCACACCTACAGACGTGGGCGTTACAGCGTCATTATCCCCCAGATGGTGCACAACCACTTGGACGTGGTTATGGGCGGCGGTGTAAGTTATCTCAAAGAGAATTACCAAAATGATTTGAAGAACGAGGGTTATAGTATTTTCTTGGATGATATCAACGGTTTCAGGAATTGCTCCAAGGCTCCTGTTTGGGCATTGTTTGGGGAAAGCCACGTTCCTTACCGATTGGAGGCAGATCCGCAGACGACTCCTTCGTTGGCGGAGATGACTCGCAAGGCTATTGATCTTCTTTCGAAGAACGAAAATGGTTTCTTCCTGATGGTCGAGGGTAGCAAGGTCGATTGGGCGGCACACGACAACGACGCTAAGAATGCGCTGATAGAGTTCCTCGAGTTCGATAAGGCCTGTGGTGAAGCATTGCGTTTTGCCGAGAAGGACGGCGAAACCCTTGTTCTGATTCTTCCTGACCACGGCACCGGTTCTGTTACTATCGGAAATGCTAAGTCAAACCACGGTTATGACAAGTTTTCCTTGCAGGAGCTTATGAGTCCGATTGACAACTATAAACTTTCGAACTCGACCATGGCTGAAAAGTTGAAAAAGGCTGACACTGCCGAGTGGCCGAAACTGTTCGAGACCTATTTCGGATTTACGCCCCAACCTGCGGAAATTACCTATCTGACCACCGCCTGCGACTATCCGAACTCTTCGATTCCCGAGGAGCAGCGTCGCCAGAACCTTTCCGTCTGCAAGATGCTCAGCCAGATTATTTACGGGCGCACCTACTTCGGATTCACCACTTTCGGACACACGATTGAGAATGTTTTCCTGGCCGTGTATCATCCTCAGAATGACATCCTTAAAGGGGTTCCGACCAATATCGACGTTTTCAAATATCTCCGCGGTCAGATGAACCTCACGGATGATATGGATAAACTCACTGCGGATATTTATGCTGCCCATCAACAAGTTTTTGATGGTTTTGAGGTGAAAATCGACAGTGTTGACAAGTACAACCGTCGTCTGACGGTCAAAAATAAGAAAAACGTACTCGTGGCAGAGAGTTTTAATAATTACGTCATGGTTAACAAGATGCGTGTCGACCTCTCTTCCGTGATAGTCTATATGGACAAGACGAACACGTTTTATTTGCCAAAGGAACTTAGAAAATATTTGGAAACAAAATAAAATTTACGAACATATACTTTTAAACGGTTCAAGACGTTTATCCTTCACGAAAATAATAAAAACCAATAAATATGGAAACCACAAACTCAATGAACTATGGGAGCCAGCCCCAAAATTCGAATCAAGGCAATCCGTTAAAGAAATGGGTCATCATTTTAGGCGCTTTGGCAGGGCTGTTCCTCTGCACCACGATTTATTACGCGCGTTTCGCCAAACCTACGATGAACACGGTATATCAGCAGGTGGAGAACAAGAATATGGAATTGCAAGGCGAGTTGGATTCGCTTTTGGCGGAACACAACCGTATCAAAGAACAGTACGGGGAGTTGTCTGACCAGTTGAGCGAAAAGGACAGCATCATTATGGCTGGAGCTGAAGAGATTGAGCGGCTGATTAACTCGCAAGCCGACTACAATCGTATTAAAAAGCAGTTGGCTCGTCTGCAAAATATCTCTCAGGAATATGTGAAGGAGATGGACCAGTTGTATCAAGAGAATAAAGCCTTAAAGGAAGAAAACCAACAGGTTCGGGAATCATTGGAGCAGGAGCGTGAGGTGAACCGCAATATGCAGAAATCTAACGAGGATCTGACGCAGAAAATAAGCAATGCAGCGGTTTTCAAAGCCTATAACATAAAGAGCGCAGGCTATCAGGTTAAACGAAAAGGCGCTGAGGAGCAGACCGACAAGGCCTACAAGGTGAAACGCATCAAAACGACGCTGATGTTGGGCGAAAACTCTCTGATTGAACCCGGTCCGGTAAACATCTATTGCCGTATTGCCATCCCTGAAACGGGCAAGGTGCTCACGATGGGTACTGGCGACACCTATTCGTTTGTGCACAACGGCCAACGGTTGCAGTATTCGTGCAAGACAGTGGTCAATTACAATAACAAAGCGGAGAACATAACGCTGAATTGGGATCTGATGTCTGATGACAAGGCCATCAAGGGGCAATACAGTGTGCAGCTCTACACGGATGACCAGTTCCTCGGCGAGACGTATTTTACCCTGAAATAGTTTTTAAATAGCTTAAAATCAACGGATTATTATGGTCAGTCGGCATTATTTGCGAATCAAGGCGATGCAGGCGTTGTATGCGTACAACGCCAATCCGGAAGCGAAAGTTCGTGATTATGAGGTGGGAATGTTGAAATCGGTCCGTAGCCTCTATGAACTTTTCCTATGGCTTTTTGCCTTGCTGCCGGAAATCGCATTCTATCAAATGAAAAAGTTGGAGAGCCGGAAGGAAAAGTACAACCCGACCGAGGAAGATTTGCATCCAAACATGAAATTTGTGAACAATCAGGTGATTCGACAGATAGAGACCAACAAGACCCTTACCTTGCTTTGGCCAAAGCATCATGTCCTTTGGGAAAATGACACCGACCTGATCTCGAAATTGTTCCGGGAAATTGAGAATTTACCCGAGTATGAGGCTTATATGTCCTCACAGGAGAACACGTATGCTGAGGATAAGAAATTCGTACTTGTCATTATTGAGAAGGTTTTCGCACCTAATGATTTGTTGCATTGGTTTTTAGGAGAAAAGAACACGCATTGGATTGATGACTATGAAGAAGCAATGTTGATGTTCTATCAAAATGTGAAGGATTTCAAGGAAACCAATGCTGATGAATGTCGTATTGATACGCTGTTCAAGAGTGAAGAAGATGAGCAGTTTTGCCGGCAGTTGTTTCGCAAAACTATTGATAATGCTGACGAGTACACCCAAATGATACAGGCTAAACTGCAGAATTGGGAATTGGAACGGGTCATTAATATGGATATGTTGTTGATGCAAATGGCTCTTTGCGAGTTGTTGGAGTTCCCGTCTGTACCCATCAAGGTCACATTGAACGAATATATTGAAATCGCCAAATGGTACAGTTCAGATAAAAGCAAAGTGTTCATCAACGGAATTTTGGATCGTCTGATTGTGGATCTACGCGATAGCGGACGTTTGGTGAAAACGGGACGCGGATTGTATCAAAATTGACTTGAGACTTAAGACTTAGGACTTGAGACTTGAGACGAAAGACTTGAAACTAAACGAGATTATGAAAAAGTTAACGATATTACTGGCCATGGTGGCAATGGTCATCGCTGGGTGCCATAACAAGTCCGCCAAAGAGGGTGATTTCACGGTTGACGACGTGCATATCCCTCAGACCGCTTCCGGCTTGTCGGAGAAAGAGGCAGAGAAGATGCCGGTTATCTCTTTTGAGACTACGACCTATGACTTTGGTGATGTAGTAGAAGGGGAGAGGCTTACGTATGCTTTTAAGTTCAAAAATACAGGTAAATCGAATCTGATAATCTACTCTTCAGAAGCCACCTGCGGCTGCACAACCTCCCAACCGCCTAAGGCGCCGGTACGTCCCGGGGAAAGCGGCGAGATTACGGTAACTTTTAATTCAAAGGGCCAAAAGGGAAAAGTACAGAAACGTATCCTGGTGGGAGCCAATACCTATCCGGCGGAGACTATTCTCACTATAACAGCAAATGTTTCATCAAGTAAATAATTAATAACCAAAATTTTACGATTATGCTAAACACAGTGTTACCCTTATTGCAAGAATCAACTGGAAATACCTCTTCCGGTGGTTTTTTTGGTGGAGGATCCTCCATGCTCATTTTCCTCCTGCTGATGATTCTGGTTTTCTATTTCTTCATGATTCGTCCGCAGCAGAAGAGACAGAAAAAGATTGAAGAAGCTCGCAACAGCTTGCAAAAAGGAGATAGAGTGGTTACGATCGGCGGTATTCATGGTAAAATCGTTGATGTGAAAGAGGGTACTTTCACTATTGAGATTGCCCATGATGTGCGCATTGAGGTTGACAAAGCCGCCATTTCCTTTAACGAAACCGATCTTAACCGTCAGCCTGTATCCTCTAAGGAAGAAAAGACAGAGGATAAAGAGTAAGCTATGGCTGGAAATAATAACAGTTTGCCAGTGAAACTGCCTTCACTGGCCTTTATTGTGTGCCTGTTGATTTCTGTAGCATGCTGGCTGTTGGTTACGTTGTCGAAAGACTATAAGATGACCTATGAGTACAAGTTGGTATGTGAAAATCTGCCGGAAGGCCGGAAATCCGTAACTGCTTCTGATACAGTTGTTTCGTTAACCTTCAATCAGAAGGGGGTTCGTTATCTGTTAAAGCCTTTTTCCGAGAAGGAGAAGGTGTTGACGATTTCGGTCAGTGATTTGATAAAGCCAAAGAATAAGGTGACCGTGTACACGTTCACGAATAAGGAGCTTTGTGACTATCTGTCGACGCACAATTTCGGTTCGGAGTTGGTGGCTGTTTCGGCTCCGGAGGTCATTACTTTTTATCTGCGCTGATATGTTGAAGATCGGACTCACGGGAGGCATTGGGACAGGAAAAACATACTTGTCCAAACATTTCCGCGACATGGGAATACCCGTCTATTACGCTGACGATGAGGCGAAGAAACTTTATCGTCAGCCTTCGTTTTTGTCGGAGATGAGAGTTGCGTTTCCTGATGAGCAACTTTGGATGGAAGACGGCGCATTGAATATGTCCGTGTTGGCGCAATCGTTTAAATATGAGGAATTTCTGAAGCGGTTGAGCCATTTCGTGCATCCGTATGTGATGCGCAACTTTGAGCAATGGGCTGCGCAGCAGAATGCGGCAGCGGTGATGATGGAGTCTGCAATATTGTTTGAATACGATCTGATTTCCTATTTCGATAAGATTATCGTTGCGGATGCGCCGGAGGCGTTGCGAATAAAACGGATTTTGGCCCGAAACCCGCACCTAACGGAGGCGGATGTCCGTCAGCGCATGGACCGCCAGATTCCGCAGGAAGAAAAATGTGCAAGGGCGGATTTGGTGGTTTGTACGGGGGAAACGTATGCGGAAGGGTTATCTCTTTTGTAGAGACGTGCCATGGCGCGCCTCTACAGAGGCACATGTCCAATGATTTTGTATTCCGGTCCTTTTTTTTTCGTAGAGACGCGGCGCGCCGCGTCTCTACAGAGACATATGCCCAATGATTTTGTATTCCGGACCTTCTTTGTGCAGGAAACTCTGATAGAGATTCAATACGTTGATTTCCAAGGGTTGTGAGAACGGCGTTTGTTGTGCCGTTTCAATCACGGCCCAGAATTTTTTTTTGTCGTGCAAGTTTTTGATGCGGCCGAGGGTGATGTGCGGCACGAAATTGCCGTAATTTGGCTCGAAGCCGATATTTTGCAATTTCTGTTCCAAGTCGTCGAACAATTTGCGGAACGGTTCGAAACAGTCGAAGCCGAGCCAAATTACTTCCGGGTGATAATGGCTTCCGAATATCCCGATTTTGTTGATGTTAAGAGAAAATGGTGCGTTGTTGGTGCAGACTTCCGACAGCGCGTTTTTGATGTCCGGCACTTTATTCGGCGGGGTTGCACCGAGAAAGCGCAACGTGAGATGGCGCACCTCATCCTTCACCCACACGATGTCGTCATGGCGCAGACGGAAACGCAAATCGGCGGAGACCTTTTGGATTTCCGCCGATAAGGTGATCACCGGTGTGGCGATGAACAGCCGTTTCATTCGCCTTTCGTATTCTGGTTGTGGAAGCGTAACAGTTTGTTGTACAGATGTGCGCGTTCCGGTCCGATGACGTTATGATCGTGGACGGTATAGACGAAGTATTCGAGTTCAATCTCATCGCTGACAGCTTGGCGGAGGAGTTCCAGCGTGTGCTGTTGTACAACCGTGTGGTCCTGAGCACCGTGCATCACGAGCAGCGGGCACTTCACATTCTTGATTTTCGGGATAATGTTGGCGTTTTCGTAGCCGGATGGGTTCTCTTGCGGGGTATCCATATAACGCTCGCCGTACATCACTTCGTACCATTCCCAATTGACCACGGGGCCGCCGCAGGAAGCTGCCTTGAAGGCTTCTGGATGTGCGGTAATCAGCGACAACACCATAAAGCCGCCGTAGCTCCAGCCGTCCAAACCGATGCGGTCGGCATCAACATATGGCAGTGATTTCAAGTATTCTACGCCGCACATTTGGTCTTCAACCTCGCGTACACCGAGGTTGCGGTGGATGCACTTTTCAAATTCCGCGCCGCGGTTCTGCGTGCCACGGTTGTCGAGCGTGAAGACGATGTAGCCTTGTTGCGCCATGAATTCGAGGAAAAGTCCGCCTGAGAGGTACCGGTTGGTCACCAATTGGGAGTGCGGACCGCCATAAACGTACAAGAATACAGGGTATTTCTTGCTCTTGTCCATGTTTGGCGGCGTAATCATACGGCACCAGAGAGAGTCTCCTTCTTTGTTGACAATGGGGAAGATTTTGGTGTCGCCGAGCTGAATAACGCCAAAGGGGCTTTTCGCGGTAAGCAGCGTTTTGAGAGTCTTGCCTTTGTTGTCAACCAACGTGATGACGCGCGGGGTGGTCGGGTTGCTAAAGTAATCGATAAAGTAGCTCTTCGACTCGCTGAAGATCGGGGTATGCACACCATCGGCATGGGCGAGACAAGTGAGCGTGCCCTTGTCCATATTAACCTTGCAAACATATTGATTCACAGGTTTTTCCAAAGCTGCGGTGAAGTAGATGTTCTTTTCATCTTTGTCCATGCCATAGAATTCGTCGATGTCGAATTTGCCGTTCACTACTTTTTTTACCAGTTGGCCGTCTGCGGTGTAGAGGAAAAGCTGTTTCCAGCCGTCGCGGTCACTAAACCAGAGAAAATCGCCGTTTTTCATGAAAATCATGCGACGGGTGGGCTCTACGTAGCGGTTGTCGCGTTCTTCGATGAGTGTTTGCAGTTTTTTGCCGGTTTGCCGGTCGTAGCGGATGAGTTTGGAGTGGTTCTGCTCGCGGTTGAGGTGCGAAATGTAGATGTATTTCTCGTCAGGTGAGAAGGTTACGTTGGTCAGGAACTCGCCGTCGGCTTTGTCGGTTTGGATATAGTGGTAAACGGGAGCGCCTTTCTCAGCGGATTTGGCCACGTCGAAGATGCCAAGGGTCACCACGTGCGAGGTGCGGCCGGCCATCGGGTATTTGATGTTCTCGACCGTCGCGATAGGCGTGCCGGTGTTCACCAGCGGGTAGTCCTCCACCATGCTCTCGTCCATGCGGTAGAAGGCGATGAAGTTTCCGTTCGGGGAGATGTACTGGCCCTCGTTAATGCCCCATTCGCTGCGGTGCACCGACTCACCGAATACGATGTGCTCGCCCGTATCAGGACAGAGCAGTACGGGTTTGTAGCCGTTCAGTGCGCTCTCCACAAACACGCCCTTGTCGTTTTTGATGACAAATACCTGGTGCTTAATGTCTTGGTCGATTACGTCGTCCCAATCGACCTTGTCAAATTCGGCGGTGGTGATTTTGCCTTTCACCATGTTGACGGTTTTGTGGTCGGCGGGGAAATAGAGGGTGTTGGCATCCAGCCACTCGTAGCCGTAAGGACTGGAGATCTCGTGCGCTTTCTGCGAGGCGGCGGCGAGGAAGGTGGTCTCTTTGCCGTTTTTGGCATCCACGAGCACAATGTTCCGGTCGTCGTCGATGTAAGCGTACTGTTCGGCACCGGGCCGCCAGGAGATGCCCCTGATGTTGTCAATGACGTAGCGTTTCTTAAAATCGATGGTCTGCCCGAAGACAGGAACCAAAAGCATCAGGAAAATGATGCTGAACAAAAGGGTTATTCGTTTCATATTTTATATTTTATCATTAAAATCAGAATGAGGTGGCAAAAGTACACAAATTACAAATATGTACGATGCAGTGCCTTTTAATTATTCATTCTACATTCTTCATTCTTCATTAAAATTTCGTATTTTTGCGCCGAAATTTGAAACTGAATGAAAACACTTCGTCAAGAATTTTTGGCCCATGTCGGGCAGACCTCGCCGGAACCACTGCTTATTGAGGTGGCACATGCCGAAGGGGTGTTTTTTTATACTCCAGAAGGAAAACGCTACTACGACCTCGTGTCGGGTGTTTCTGTGAACAATGTGGGGCACGCGAATCCTAAAGTGGTTGCCGCAGTACAACAGCAAGCCGCTGATTACATGCATATTATGGTGTATGGCGAGATGGTGGAACGGCCGCAGGTGCAATACGCCCGCCTGCTTGCCGAACTTTTGCCAGCACCTTTGGATAGTGTCTATTTCCTCAACTCGGGTAGCGAGGCGGTGGAAGGGGCACTGAAGCTCGCAAAACGCTACACCGGACGACACAAAATGATGTCGATGCACTGCGCCTACCACGGTTCCAACCATGGTTCGCTCAGCATGATGGCCTCGCCTGAGGGCGACACATGGAAAGCGCCGTTTCAGCCCCTGCTTCCTAATGTGGAATACTTGTGGTTCAACAACTTCGACGACCTCAACCGCATTGACAACGAGACTGCCTGCGTGCTGGTGGAGCCTGTGCAAGGCGAGGCAGGAGTGATTCCGCCCGCCGACGGCTACCTTCAAGCTCTCCGCCAACGTTGCGATGAGACAGGTACTTTGCTGATATTCGACGAAATACAGACCGGCATGGGTCGTACCGGAAGCCTCTTCGCCATGCAGAAATACGGGGTCACGCCCGATATCGTATGTCTTGCCAAGGCCTTTGGCGGCGGCATGCCCCTCGGCGCGTTTGTCTCCTCAAAAACGATTATGGACTCCCTCCAGAGCAATCCCGTGTTAGGTCATATCACCACTTTCGGCGGACATCCGGTATGTTGCGCCGCTGGACTTGCTGCACTGAATTATATTATTGATAATCAACTTGTTGAGGGTGTTGGGCGAAAGGGCTTGCGCTATGAGGAGGCATTGAAGAATGCGCCAAATGTGATAGAGATTCGCCGCAGCGGTCTGCTGATGGCGATTGAGTTGGGCTCCTCCGAAAAGATGTTCAAAATGATGGCATTATTCAAAGAAAAGGGCATCCTCAGCGACTGGTTTCTTTTCTGCGACACCGCCTTCCGCATTTCCCCGCCGCTTACGATTTCGGAGGAGGAGATTGACGACAGCTGCCGGATCATTTTGGAGTGCCTAAGGAAGATTTAATTATGAATGCTGAATTATGAATGCTGAATTATGAATGCTGAATTATGAATGCTGAATTATGAATGCTGAATTATGAATGCTGAATGATTATTAAACCAATAAACCGTTAAACGAATAAATCTTTAACCATTAACCGTTAACCTTTAATCGTTAATCTCAAAAATGACCACTCAACAAACTGACTTACTCCAAACGCCCATCGAGTTCCTGAAGGGGGTGGGCGAAAAGCGCGGTGCTGTGCTCCGCAAGGAATTTGACATCCATACGTTCAACGATTTACTTTATTATTTTCCATACCGCCATATTGACAAGTCGCATATTTATCACGTAAGCGACATTGTGAATGACGGCGGGTATATTCTTTTGCGCGGTGCGATTAAGGATGTACGCATTGTCGGGCAGATGCGGGCGCAGCGGCTGACGGCGATTTTTACCGATGAGACCGGCTCTATTGAGTTGGTGTGGTTTAACGGTATCCGGTGGGTGCAGGATGTGCTGAAATCGCGCAAGGAGTTTGTGATTTTCGGCAAACCCACGCTTTTCAACGGACGGTGGAACATTACCCATCCTGAGCTTATTGACCCCAACCAACAGAACAACTCGCCCATATCGCTGCGGTTTCAGCCGATGTACAATACATCGGAAACGGCCAAAAAGAAATCGTTGGATTCCAAGGCGATGGCCAAACTGACCGCCAACCTGCTCATACAGGTCAAGGATGTTATTCCCGAAACTATGCCTCGCGAGATGGTTGAGGAGTTGCACCTCATGTCGCTCCGAGACGCGCTGATAAATATTCATTATCCAGAGGACAACCAAAAACTTTCTCAGGCCACCTTGCGTTTAAAGTTCGATGAGCTTTTCTTTACTCAACTCAAACTGCTGAAACTCAAACTGATAAACACTGACCGATTTGAAGGGTATCCCTTTAAGCAGGTAGGACATTATTTCAATACATTTTATAAAGAGTGTCTGCCGTTCGACCTGACCAATGCGCAGAAGCGGGTGTTGCGGGAGATTCGTGGCGACGTGGGCAGCGGGCATCAGATGAACCGGCTGCTGCAGGGCGATGTCGGCAGTGGCAAGACCATCATCGCGTTGTTCAGCATGCTGCTGGCTATCGACAACGGCTACCAGGCCTGCATCATGGCTCCCACCGAAATCTTGGCTACCCAGCATTACGAAAAAATCAGTAAACAACTGGAACCCTTGAACTTACGAGTGGAATTCCTGTCGGGATCCACCAAAACGGCCAAGCGGAAGCAGATTTTGACGGACTTACAAAACGGACAAGTCAATATTCTCATCGGCACGCACGCGCTTATTGAGGATAATGTGGTTTTCAGCAAGTTAGGATTGGTCGTTATCGACGAACAGCACCGCTTTGGGGTGGAGCAGCGGGCCAAACTGTGGCGCAAAAGCGGGCCTGTCCCGCCGCACATTCTGGTAATGACTGCCACCCCGATTCCCCGCACGTTGGCCATGACTCTCTATGGTGACCTAGATATCTCTGTCATCGACGAATTGCCGGCGGGCCGAAAGCCAATCATCACCACCCATTATTACGAAAAAGACCGTCTCAAGATGTTCGGCTTTTTGAAAACTCAAATTGCCGAAGGACGGCAGGTCTATGTCGTCTATCCGCTTATTCAGGAGTCGGAAGCGCTTGATTTACTTGATTTACAGGCAGGTTACGAGGCTGTTGAGCGTAGTTTTCCGCCGCCGGAGTACAGCATTGGCGTGGTGCACGGCCGTATGAAAGCCGAGGAAAAGGATTACACCATGAATTGCTTCAAGAAGGGACAGATACAGATTTTGCTCTCCACCACCGTAATCGAAGTGGGTATTGACGTGCCTAACGCCACGGTGATGGTGATTGAGAACGCCGAGCGCTTCGGACTGTCACAGCTGCACCAGCTGCGCGGGCGCGTGGGTAGAGGCGGCAACCAGTCTTACTGCATCTTGATGTCCAAATACGAACTCTCCAGTGAAGGCCGTAAACGCTTGAATGCCATGGTGGAGACCAATGACGGCTTCGAAATCGCCAACTTCGACTTGCAGTTGCGCGGTCCCGGTGACCTGCAGGGCACGCGTCAAAGTGGCATGTTGGACTTTAAGATTGCCGACCTTACCAAGGACGAGAAACTGGTGGCTTATACTCGCAATTTTGCCCAGCAGATTCTTGAAAAAGATCCTGATTTGTCGCTTCCCGAGCATAAGCGTCTTGCCGAGACGTTGGAAAAGCTCATGCGCCGTGACACGAACTGGAGCGTGATCAGTTAATTTACGTAATTGTAAAGTCGTCAGATTGTGGCGGTTCTACTATTTTATCTTTTTGTCGTTTTCCCATTCACCGGAGTAATAGTTCCCGTTGTAGTCCATATAGAGGCCTATGCCATTCATTTTGTTGTCCGCCCAAATGCCGAACCAAGCATTGCCGTCGGCCCAGATATACAGACCCAACCCCGACCGTTTTCCGTCTAACAACTGTCCTAAATACACGTCGCCGTTGTTGAAAGAAACGGCCTCTAACGTGCCAGCTTCTTCCGCTGGAATATCCATCGGGTACTGATCTACGGGTTTGTCGTTTTGGAATTCCCCGTAATAGATCATTTTTCCGTTTTGGTCATAAACCATTCCCGCTTCGCCATGTTTTTTGTTATTCTGTTCGAGCCCCACGAAAGCCCAGCCGCCGGGACAATTGGAGAGTTGGTACTTGTCAGGGTTACCGACAATATACATTCTGTAACTGGGGGTCTGTTCATCAGTGTAGTAATCGCCGCAGAGCAAGCTTCCGTTAGCAAGGACTTGCAGGCAAAGTCCGTTTTTGCTGGTTTCGCCGATATGTACGCCTCCGTTGGGGAAGCGATACGTCACGTTTTCCACCACTTTGCCTAAGATTTCCTCTAATGTTTTACCGCCCAGTGCATTGACCTTGCTCTGACTATTCAAACCTGTGGCGTTTTGTTTCCGGGTAGCTTTTACCGTCACGTCGTAATAGGGCATTATGAAACTATTGTCTTTCACAGGGATGCCTGTGTAGGAAGAGCCCGACATGATGGCAAAGTCGTATTCTCCGGGGTTGCAGGAGAATCGGACTGTCTCGCCGAACTTGGCCTTTTTCACTGTTGTCGTCAGTCCGCAGCCCGCCTCGTCATCGACATCGATTTCATATTGTTCGCAGTTTTCCCGGAATGGGAAATGTTTGTTCCATTCTGAATTTTCGTAAATTCTTCTTTGTCCGCAAGGTACTATGCAGACACCGTAAGCCCATCCGTCGTTATCGTATTCCTCGCTGAAGTAGTATTTTCCAGACTCCAACTTAAGCGAAGAAGTGGATAGCGAGGCAGTGACCTTGTCCTCGAAGGCGCCAGCTGCAATTTGTTTCACGGTGGCGGGTATTGTCAGCTCCGTCAGCAGGCAGCCGTAGAATGCATCGCTGCTGATATACTCCACCGATGGCGGTATGGAGATGGATGTCAGTCCGCTGCCCCGGAATGCATACCAATTTATTGCGGTCACCGTATTGGGAATCACCGTATTCTTGCAACCATAGACTAATTCGTTGCCCTCGGTTTTGATGATTGCGTTGCAGTTGTTGCGCGAGTCGAATACAGGGTTGTCGGGGTGTACCCGTATTTCCGCCAGATTACGGCAATACTCGAAAGTGGTTACGCCAAGTTCCACCACGGTCTTGGGCACGAACAACGATGTCAACCCCTCGCAGTGGTAGAAGGCGTGGTCCTCAATGGACACGACATCGTAGTACACTCCGTCGTACGTCACGCGTTCAGGTACTGTCACCTTTCCGGCGGGCTTGCTGTACCCAGTCCAATTTCTCCGCGTTTCGTTTGTGGCTCTGTAGTTGAGGGGACATATCAATGCTGCCTGCTGCTTGGTTTTATCAATAATCTTGTAATAGAGTGTCTGACCGCTCGGCGCTACGGCGGAGAACTGCTGGGCCTTCGCCGTGAAAGCGAGGCCGACCATTATGATGGCGACAAATAGGGCTATTGTTTGCAGTTTCATCTTATTATATATCAAAATGTTAATGTTAATGTTGAAACCAAAATGAATATGTGTCTATGACCACAAATCCGTTTTGCCTTTATTGATGCGTTGTTGTTGATTCCTATACCATTTTTCTTCCTCGTCCCTTCTCCTTCGGGCGGCTTCTTCCCGCTCTTCTCTTTTTCTTTCCTCCTCTTCCGCCCTCATGCTTGCCTTCCAATCGGAGGAATTGTCCGAATCGCTATAACTGCCTGAGTATTTGGAATTTCTAGGGCTTATTGCCCCGTATATTCCAAGAAGTGCGATGCCTCCGATAATAACCCAAAGGATAATTTTGCCGGTCGAGATGCTACTCTGCCGATTCTCTTTCACCCAATCCTCCACGTCTGCAGGGTTATCGCCGAACTTGAGATCCTTCATTGACACGAAATACTTTTCCCCGTTGATGGTGACGAGGACACATTCCACTTCCTCTTCCGGAAGTAGTGACCTGATGTAGTCCTTGTCTTCTTCAGCTATCGTCACTTTGTCTCCATTGTGCAGCCAGCCCACAATCTCGCCTTCACCAACGACGTAGGGGTCGGAGACTATGTTCGTTTTCTCGGGTTTGTAGAGCGCCGTGGTGTTGCCTCCGCGATCCACTTCTATGATGTAATTTTGTGCCTGCATTCCGCTTGCGATAAACAGTAATGTAAGCAAAAGAATAATACTTCTGACTTGTATCATACGAATAGCGTTTTGAAAGTGCAAAGATAGCAAATCTTTACCAAACCTTTTGTTATCGTGAAAAAAATCTTGCACTGCGAAAAAAAAAGTGTACTTTTGCGCTTTCATTAAAAACATAAAGGTTATGAAACAGATTACCCTTTTCGTCTTGTTGGCAATGGTTTTCGCTATGCCTTTGAATGCCCAGACACAACCCGAAGTGAAGAGCGGGAAAATGTCTACCACGTATATCAAGGATCCTGGTTTCGGATCCCGTCTGAATTTTGGCATCACGTTTGCCCCGACCATTTCCTGGATGTACCCGCATACAGAAGGTTATGACCCGAATGGGGTTGTCATGGGAATGCGTTACGGCATCAACCTCAATATAAACCTTACGGAACGTAAGAATTTTTATTTCTCTACGGGCATTTTTGGGGAGCACAGCGGCGGCAAGATGAAATTTATGGACAATGTCCCGATAGGATCGTTCATGATTGCCGACAGTACTCACACGCAGCGAATCTATCGTACCATCTATCTCACTATCCCGACGATGATTACGATGAAGACCAATACCATCAATAATTTCTATATTTGCGGAAATGCGGGATTGCTGCACAGTTTCAACTTGTATTCCACTAAAACGGACAGTTATATTTTTGATGAAGATTTATGGTCAAGGGAGAAACAACCTTCTGAGGAGGCTGCTCCGTTCAAGGAGGCCTTTATCGTGGGTGTCGGGTTTGAGTATGCGGTGACACCGGCCATGCGTGCGGGTTTGATGGTTAACTATGTGCAGTCCTTCACCAACTATTTCAAAGGGAAAGGCAGGGCTCAGAACAGTTTGAGCAAGCTGGACCAGCGGGCCAATATCGGTTGTGTGGAAATAGCCCTGAACATCAACTTCTTCTAGTCCATGAAGTTTATCTGTATCGGTCGGAACTATGCGGCACATGCGGCGGAGTTGCATAATGCAGTCCCGACGCAGCCGGTGTTTTTCCTGAAACCGGAATCGGCGATAACCCGCTGCAACCGACCGTTCTTTCTGCCCGACTTTTCCGAAGAGGTGCATTATGAAACCGAGATTATCGTGAAGATTAACCGGTTGGGGAAGTGCATTTCGGAAAAATTCGCGCACAAATATTATGACGAAATAGGGTTGGGGGTGGATTTCACCGCCCGCGATATCCAGCGCAAGTGCATGGCCGAGGGCGAACCTTGGGAAATTGCCAAAGCCTTCGACGGCTCTGCTGTGGTGGGCAAATTTCTCCCCAAAACGAAATTTGCGTCCATGCAGGACCTTCACTTTCATCTGTTGCTGAACGGCGAAAAGGTGCAAGCCGGCCATACGAAAGAGATGCTTTTCCCTATTGACACGCTGATTTCCTACGTTTCCCGTTTTATGACGCTGAAAATGGGCGATATCCTTTTCACAGGAACGCCCGTGGGTGTCGGCCCCGTGCATATCAACGATCATCTGCAAGGTTATCTTGAAGGCGAGTGCTTGTTTGATTTTAATGTGAAGTGAGACGATAGACTTGAGACTTAAGACTTGAGGTGAAGATGTAAGAAAAAAATAATATATAAAATCAGTAAGAATATGAACATAAAAGCCAGACTTATTCTGATGAATTTCCTCCAGTTTGCCGTCTGGGGGGCGTATCTCACCTGCATGGGCACCTACCTGCATACGCACGGATTGGGCCATCAGATTGGCATTTTCTATTCGATACAGGGCATTGTTTCTATCTTTATGCCCGCCATCATCGGTATTATTGCCGATAGGTGGATTCAAGCACAGAAAATGTTGGGTATCAGCCATTTGATTTCTGGAGCGGCGATGATTTGTGCGGGATTGTACGGACTGGGTGCGGGCGACGCGGTGCAGTTTGGACCGCTGTTCACGCTCTATACCATCGGAGTGGCGTTTTATATGCCCACCATCGCTCTTTCCAACTCGGTGGCATACTATGCGTTGGAAGAGGCTGGACTTGATCGCGTGAAACATTTCCCGCCGATTCGCGTGTTCGGGACCGTCGGTTTCATCATCTCCATGTGGTGTGTCGATCTGCTGGGGTTTCAGCCGACGGCGTCGCAGTTCGTGATGAGCGGCGGCATCGGGCTTGTGTTGGGTCTCTATGCGTTCACATTGCCTGCGTGCCATAGCAACACTGACGGCAAGGTTACATCGGTGGTTGATATGTTCGGCCTACGGGCGTTCACGCTTTTCAAACAGAAAAAGATGGCAGTTTTCTTCATCTTTTCGATGTTTTTAGGTGTCTCGTTACAGATTACGAATGGTTTCGCGAACCCGTTCCTGCATAGCTTCGGCCATCTTCCTGAATATGCGGACACTTTTGGGGTAAAGCATGCCAACATGCTGATTTCCCTTTCGCAAATCTCAGAAACATTGTGTATCTTGTTGATTCCCTTCTGTTTGAAGCGATTTGGTATTAAGAAAGTGATGCTGATTGCCATGTTTGCCTGGGTGCTACGTTTCGGATTCTTCGGTCTTGGTAACCCTGGTCCTGGCGTATGGCTGTTCATCCTCTCCTGCATTGTCTATGGTGTCGCCTTCGATTTCTTTAACATCAGCGGATCACTGTTTGTTGATCAGCAGACGGATGCCTCTATCCGCTCCTCGGCGCAAGGGCTGTTTATGCTGATGACCAACGGAATCGGTGCCACTATCGGCACATTTGGCGCACAAGCGGTTCTTAACCATTTTGTTTTCAATCCATTAAAACAGGGCGTTGAACCGACCGCCATCATGCAAGGCTGGTCTAACGCATGGTTCGTTTTTGCCGGTTATGCGCTGGTGGTCGCCGTGGCGTTCATCTTTGCGTTTAAGGAAGAGAAAGACTTAAGACCTGAGACTTGAGACTTTTTTGCTTAGTTAATAAATAGTCTTAAGTCTAAAGTCTATTTTACCCGCAACTTTTGTCCCTCAATAATCCGGTCGGCATTTTTCAGATTGTTGAGCTTCAATATTTTATCGACGGTAGTGTTGTATTTCACGGAAATGCGGTAGAGGTTTTCACCGGCTGCGACCGTGTGATAGACAGCCTCGGTGTTTTCTGTTGGCTGGGCGGGTTTCGCTGTCGGTTGCGGGTTTTGAGCGGGTTGGTCGGAGTTTTCTGGAGACTGCGTGTCGGGATCCACTGACGGCACAGAGGTCTGAGGGACTTCCGCCGGTTTTTCCTCCTTCACTTGTTCGGATTTGATCTCCGGAGCGTCGGCCTTGGGTTTCGGGGCGGCAGGCTTCCAGGAACCAACTTCGTTGAGTGGAAGAATGTCAAAATCGCGCGACATTAACGCCATATTGTTCTGCAACAAATCTTCCTCCTCAAAATCAATAAGCAGTTCGGGGTCGAAATACTCGTTCATGAAACGGGTCTCGAAATGCAGCACACACTCTTTGGTGTGACCGGTGGTGCCGGTCTGACCGATCACTTGCCCGGATTTGACAATTTGGTTGGGCTTCACGCAGAGCTTGTCAAGATGGGCATAGACGGTTTCGAGTCCGTTGTAGTGGCGGACAACAACAGTATGACCATAGTCTCCGTAATCACGCGCCAACCGCACGACACCGTCGAAACAACTCTTGACCAAGGTTTGTGGCTCTGTTTTCAAATCAATGCCCGGGTGAAATCCGCCACCTTTCTGTTCGCCATAGGTCGTTTTGATTTTGTCGAATTGGCAGGGCATAACAAACGGATTGTTGGCGTCTTGTACCAGCATCAGCATCAGGCGGTCGTTGGAGAATGGGATGGTCAGAAGTTTACTTCGAATATGCAACGTGTCCCAGTATTGTTGATAAAGACCGAAGGCTGGGATTTCGAAAGTTTCTGATATGGTGGGATAGGCCGCAGGCTGGCGTTGTGCTTCCTGGGTAAGGTTCTGGGAATTGGCCAGTGATATGTTTTGGGTATAGGCTGTCACGTCCAGGTTTTGCGCCGCTAGCGAAGTGACCATGGATATGAAAACGAATATAGCTAACTTTCTCATTATAAAGTATTTAATCGTTCAATAATATGCGTGGAAGAGAAACCTTCCACGAAGGGGATAGTGGTCACGGTTCCTCCGTTCTGCATTACGAAGTCGGCTCCCACGATGTTGTGGATATCGTAGTCTCCACCTTTAACCAGCACGTCGGGTTTCACGACTTTGATGAGTTCTTCAGGGGTGTCTTCTTCAAATAGCGTGACATAGTCCACACAAGCCAATGCAGCCAATAAATAAGCCCGTTCATATTCTCCGTTGACAGGTCTGGTTTCCCCCTTCAGCCGCCGTACCGAGTCGTCACTGTTTAAGCCCACCACGAGAATATCCCCTAATTTTCGGGCCTCAAACAAATAGCGTGCATGGCCGTAGTGCAGCACATCGAAGCAACCATTAGTGAAGACGATTTTTCGCTCATGCAGTTTAAGGTCGTTGCACGAGAAATAATCGCGGGGCACGATTTTTTCTTCAATGGGGTGGGGCTGAGTTGTCATTGCTTTTCAGGGATTTCGCTCGTTTGTTCGGGATTTACGCTCGCATCGTGACGTTTGTAGAATGAGGTGATGATCAGCGATAAAAATCCGAGTATCAGCGTGACAACGGTTTGCAAAAGCCATCCAATCCAGCCGGCAGCAAGACCTTGGGTGTAGGGGATGCCGTAAAGGAACACAATGCCTGCGGTGATGAGCGGGTAGGCGCCGAGTCCGCCTTGGGAGATCATGAAGGCGATGGTGCCGAAGACTAGCACGGTGAATGCCGCACCCGGACCTACATCTTGCAGGAAAGGCAGGGAGTTGAAGAAAAAGTAAACGCCAAGGAAGTAGGTAATCCACATTGCGACGGTCCAGATGACAAAAAGCCATGGGTTTGGGATGTCCTTGATGGATATGAAACCGCGCCAAATGCCTTTGAAAAAGTTGGCGATTTTAACCAAGAGCGGGCGCTTTTGCCACCAATTACGGGTAACACGGATGAGTATAATCAACAGGATGACGGCGAATAAAATAATGTATAGCAGATAGTTGCCGATATAACTAAGCCCTTTATGCTCAAACCATTCTTGCAAGGTCATCTGTGTGCTTTGGTCAACGACGAGTTGGGAAAGAAGTCCATTGTTTAGCAGCAGGGTTACCGCGAGCAGAATAATCCAGCAGACCATATCAACTGCGCGTTCGAGGATGACGGTGCCGAGGGATTTGTCGAAAGGAATGTTCTCATACCGTTGGAGAAAGGTGCAGCGGAGAATCTCGCCGAGACGGGGCACCGCGAGGTTAGCTATGTAGCAGACCATTACGGAATAGAACATCATGGAGAAACGGGGATAGTAATGGATAGATTTGAGTAGCAGTTGCGCCCGTGCTGCCCGTATGAGGTCCGCGGCAATGATGGCGACCACTGACAAGAAGATGAAAACCCATCCGCGTGTGGTGTTGACCTGAGATATTGATGAGAAAATCATCTGGATGTCATCGTCAGTTAAGTTTCTGACAGACAGCCAAATAAAAAAGATGCCCAATCCTAAGAAAAGGATAGTTTTGAGGATGTCGGGTATATATTTTTTCCAATTTTTCATATAAACATCTTTCGTCTTAATCAGGCCGCAAAGATAAACAAATTTCGGGGAATGTAGATGATGTGTCGTATAGTGAATTGTGATTAGTGAAATCGTATTGTTCGTAATTCAAAAATCACAAAAAAATAGTACTTTTGCGCCCAAAATTTTACAGATTATGACATCCAACGAAATACGTACTGCTTTTTTGGATTTCTTCAAATCCAAAGGACACCATATCGTGCCTTCCGCGCCGATGGTGATTAAGAACGACCCGACCCTGATGTTCACCAATGCGGGCATGAACCAGTTCAAGGACATCTTTTTGGGCAACACCGCCCGAGAGTTTCCTCGTGTGGCTGATTCACAAAAATGTCTACGTGTCTCCGGCAAGCACAATGATCTTGAGGAGGTGGGCCGCGACACCTACCACCACACTATGTTCGAGATGCTCGGCAACTGGTCGTTTGGTGACTATTTTAAAAAGGAAGCCATCGCATACGCGTGGGAGTTCCTCACCGAGGTGATGAAGCTCGACAAAGACCGCCTTTACGCCACCGTGTTCGCGGGCGACGAGGAGGACGGCACGGCTTTCGACCAGGAAGCCTACGATTTTTGGAAGGCGTATCTTCCTGAGGATCGCATTTTGGGCGGAAACCGCAAGAACAACTTCTGGGAGATGGGCGACACCGGCCCATGCGGTCCTTGTTCGGAGGTACACATCGACTTGCGCGACGACAGCGAACGTGCCAAGGTTCCCGGAGCCGAATTGGTCAATCAAGACAACCCGCTGGTTATTGAAATCTGGAATCTCGTGTTTATGCAATACAATCGGGTGGCATCCGGTGAGTTGAAGCAGTTGGCTGCCAAACACGTGGATACGGGTATGGGTTTCGAGCGCCTCTGCATGGCCGTGCAAGGCAAGAAGTCAAACTATGACACGGATATCTTCCAGCCGATTATCCAAAAAATTGCGACTGATTCGGGTGTACGCTACGGTGAGAAACACGACGTTGACGTGGCGTTGCGGGTGGTGGCCGACCATTTGCGCGCGGTCACATTCGCCATTGCCGACGGTCAGTTGCCTTCCAATACAGGTGCGGGCTATGTCATCCGTCGTATCCTGCGCCGCGCCATTCGCTACGGATTCACCTTCCTCGGTTTCAAGGAACCCTTTATGTGTGCGTTGGTTGCTGATCTTGTGGCGCAAATGGGACACCAGTTCCCGGAAATCAAGGCCCAACAGAAGCTCGTTGAGAATGTGATTCGGGAGGAGGAGACCTCTTTCCTCAAGACTCTCGACTCCGGCATTCTCAAGTTTGAGAATTATGTCAGAAGGATGCAAGACGGCAAAGTTATCGATGGCGCTTTCGCATTTGAACTGTTCGACACCTATGGCTTTCCCATCGATCTTACCCGACTGATGGCTTCCGAGAAGGGGCTGACAGTTGACATGGAGGGCTTTTTGGAGGGTTTACGCCAACAGAAGGAGCGCTCACGTGCTGCCACTTCTGTTTCGGCCGGCGATTGGGTGGAAATGATTCCACAGGAGGCTCCCACCGAGTTTGTCGGCTACAAAGAGTCCGAATGCGCTTGCAAGATTGTGAAATATCGTCAAGTGACAGCCAAAAACAAGACTTATTTCCAGATTGTGTTGGATAAGACTCCGTTTTATGCGGAATCGGGCGGACAAGTGGGCGACACGGGTGTGCTGACCAATGGTTCGGAAGTTGTGGAAATCTATAATACGACGAAAGAGAACAACCTGGTTATCCATCACGCCAACAAGGTTCCTAGCGATGTTACATGTCCTTTCATGGCGCGTATTGATGTGGAGAAACGTCAGCGGACGGCCAATAACCATTCGGCGACGCATCTGTTGGATCACGCGTTACGCAGCGTCCTGGGCACGCATGTGGAGCAGAAAGGCTCATTGGTGGCTTCAGACCGTCTGCGTTTCGATTTCTCCCACTTTGCCAAGGTTTCGGATGAGGAGTTGCGTGCTGCGGAGCGGATGGTGAACGCTATGATCCGCAAGAATCTGCCGTTGCAGGAGTTTGTGGATGTTCCGATTGAAGAGGCCAGGGAGCGCGGCGCTATCGCCTTGTTCGGCGAAAAATACGGCAAGACCGTGCGTGTAATCCAGTTTGGTGACGCAGTGGAACTTTGCGGTGGCACGCATACCTCTGCTACAGGTAACATCGGTTTCTTCAAGATTGTTTCGGAAGGCGCCGTGGCAGCGGGTGTTCGCCGTATAGAAGCGGTGACTGGAGAGGCTGCGGAGCGTCTCGTTTACGAAGACCAGGACACTATCGCGCAACTTAAGGGCATGCTGAGCGCTGCCGATTTGGCGCAAGCGGTGAAGCGGCTGCAAGACGAAAGCGCGGCGTTGCGCAAGAAGATGGAGGACATTGACCGTCAGATGGCGTTGGAGTTCGGCAAGTCGTTGGTTGACAGTGCCGAAGAGGTTGGCGGTGTCTTTGTCATGTCCAAAGTGACAGATTTTTCCGCCGACATGCTTCGCCAAATTGCGTACCAGTTGAAAGAGGCCGACAACAGGGTGGTTGTCTTGGGCAGTGTGAATGCCGGCAAGCCCAATTTGGTGGTTGCCTTAAGTGCAAATCTGGCTGGCAAGCTTGACGCGCCTACGCTTGTTCGTGCTGCGGGCAAACTTATCCAGGGCGGCGGCGGCGGACAGCCGACACTCGCCATGGCCGGCGGCAAGAACCCCGACGGGATCGCCGACGCGGTTGCGGAGGCGCTGAAGTTGGTGAAAGAGAAATTGTCGTAGAGACGCAAAATTTTGCTTTTTTACAAAAAAAACGGCGACCTTTTGGCCGCCGTTTTTCATCTCATCAGAACGGTAGGTCGTCCGAGAAACTCTCGTCCGGCACTGGGCTTTCTGGCGGTGTGGGCTGAGGCGGAGGGGCTGGCGTGCTGACCGTCCGGTTCGGCACTTGCGACACCGTCGGCCCTCCGTTCTCCTTCGGAGACAGGAAGGTGAACGTGCTGGCTTCCACTTCCGTGATGTAATGCTTCACGCCATTCGCATCGTCCCAGTTGCGGGTCCGCAGACGGCCTTCGACATAGATTTGACGGCCCTTTACGAGGTATTTCTCAGCCAGTTCCGCCAAGTTACGCCACATCACAATGTTGTGCCATTCGGTGATCTCCACGCGGTTCCCGTCCTTGTCTTTTCGATACTCGGTCGTGGCCAACGTGAAAGATGCCCTTTTGCTACCGTTTTCAAATGTTCTGATTTCAGGGTCTTTTCCTAACCGACCCACTAAGATTACTTTGTTTATACCTGACATAATATTAAGTTTTAAGTTCACGGCAAAGATACAATAATTAAATCCGAATTAAACACTGTTTTTTAAAAAGTTATTAAGTGTAAATTGTTGATAAGTGGTTAGTGTTTTAATTGTTAAATATTTGCGTGAAAGTAGACTTGAGACTTAAGACTTAAGACTTGAAACTTGAAACTTGAAACCTGAAACTTTAGGCTGGCTTGTATCCCGATTCTTTGAGTAATTTTTGGCTGTCTGTCATAGCCATAAGGTCTTTCAGGGTGGTTCCGGGGTGCGTTCTCATATAACTCTGCACAATCTGAAAGCCGATGAAAACGCCTAAACGTCCGGGGGAGTCGTTGCCGAAGTCGCGAGTGAAAGGCGTCTCGTCCATCATCCGGCGAATGAGGTCTTCGCTGTTGTCATATACCATGTTTTTCTCAATCATTCGATGCCAGATGGCCGACTCATGGGAGGTGGCCCACTTGTATTGGTCTTCGCTATAACCGAGAATGTCCTGCGGTTCGGTGGTCGGGAATAGAGTCTGGGTGAACAGCATTTTTTTGCCGGCATCCACCATGTTGTCTAAGAGTGTCACCAAGGTTTTGTCGGGCAGATGTTTGTAAACCAGAGCTTTGGAAAAACAATCGGTAGCCATGTATTTTTTGTCGCAACGGGCGGCAATGTAGTTGGGCATTCCCGCTTGGCCGTAATGCTTGTTGCCTTTGCCGAGGTACATGTCGAGACAGATGAATATGGTGTTTTCGTAGCCGAAGACTTGAGGCATCTGGAAATCGATTCCGGAAACAAGCGTGCAGAAATCGGGAATTTTTTCGTTGGGGAAGTGCGTCAGGTAGAGGGCCAGTGCGGGGGTGATTTGCATCTTAAAATCGGACATGTCCCCGAATTGGGCTTCCGTATCCTTGTAAATTTCCTGTATGACGGGGTCGTTGATAAACCCTTTGATGGACATTAGCATCTCTTTGTTTTTCCATGCGTTTTTGCCAACGATGTTGTCGGGATATTTTCCGTACATGCTCGCGAAAGCGGCGGCCATGTTGTCCTGGTCGATGTTGAATAGGTCTTGTTCGTAGCGCAACAGTTTGATTTCAAAGTTTTTTGCGTTTTCAACCTGTTCTTCGGTCAATTCGGGTGTGGTCACTTCCACCGGCTTGTTCTTCTTCGTGCAACCCACCAAAACGGTACATAAAATCAAGGCTATAATGCTGATTGTCAAAATTTTATTTCTCATATTGTTTTTCTTATTTTTCAAAGGGCAAAAGTAGTAATTTTTAGTGAACGGTGAATTGTGAATGGTGAATAGTAAATGTTAAAGTCAATAAAAAAGTTATCTTTGCACTTTCAAATCGTAATCAGTTCATATCATAAAAATAATAGAGAAATGGCAAGAGTACTCATCATCGGAGCAGGCGGCGTTGGTGCCGTTGTGGCTCACAAATGTGCCTCCGTACCGGAGGTGTTTACTGAAATCATGCTGGCGTCTCGCACGAAGGCGAAATGTGACGCGATTGCCGCGCAAATTGGCGGCAACCGTATCCAAACTGCCCAAGTGGATGCCGATAACGTGGAGGAGACCATTCGTCTGCTCGAAAGTTACAAACCCGACTTGTTGATTAATGTGGCACTGCCATATCAGGACCTGCCCTTGATGGATGCATGTCTCGCCACCAAAACCAACTATATGGACACGGCTAACTATGAGCCGCGTGACAAAGCAAAATTCGAATACAGTTGGCAGTGGGCCTATCAAGACCGCTTCAAAGAGGCCGGTATCATGGCTTTGCTCGGATGCGGTTTCGATCCGGGTGTGACCAGTATCTATACCGCATATGCTGCCAAGCATCATTTTGACGAAATTCATTACCTTGATATCGTTGACTGCAACGCGGGAGACCACGGCAAGGCTTTCGCCACCAATTTCAACCCCGAGATTAATATCCGTGAAATCACCCAACGGGGCAAGTATTGGGAGAACGGTCAGTGGGTGGAAATAGACCCAATGTCAATTCATCGTCCGGTGGAATATCCCAATATCGGCGAAAGAGAATCGTATTTGCTTTACCACGAGGAACTTGAGTCACTTGTTCGGAGCTATCCGACCATTAAACGCGCCCGTTTCTGGATGACCTTTGGACAGAAATATCTTACTGTGTTGAATGTGCTGCAGGAGATTGGCATGACCAGTATCAAGCCCATCAACTATCAGGGAATGGATATCGTTCCGCTGCAGTTCCTGAAAGCGGTGCTGCCGGAACCGTCTTCGCTGGGCGAGGGCTATCACGGCCAAACTTCCATCGGATGCCAAATCAAGGGCGTGAAAGATGGTAAGGAACGCACCTACTATGTGTGGAATAACTGCGACCATGCCGCCTGCTTCAAGGAAGTTGGCGCACAGGCGGTTTCCTATACTACAGGGGTGCCGGCCATGTTGTGTGCGAAGATGATTCTCACAGGCAAATGGCAAGGCAAAGGCGTCTTCAATGTGGAACAATTCGACCCCGACCCGTTTATGAATGAAATTGGCGGCTACGGACTTCCTTGGAATGAGCAGATCGACCAGCCGCTGCCCGTCTATGCCCACGAGTAATTAAATTTAAAATTCAAAGAGTATAATTAATACAAAATAGTTTTATTTTTTACCACAGTTAAATTAAAAATCCAAATATTATGAAGAAAAGTTACAAAATTTGGCTGGCTATCGCTGGTGTCGCCCTTATCGCGTTGGGCATCGTCTGTTTCTGCTATCCTGTGGAAACCTTGTTCACCGGTGCTTGGTTTTTAGGATGCCTTATTCTCCTATCGGGTATCTTCACGTTGGTTTTCACGATTAGGACTCAAAAGTTCCTGCCCAACAGTGGAACCCGAATGTTATCATCGTTACTCCAGATTTTCTTGGGTGTCTTCTTCCTGTGCCACAATGATGCCGTCACCGCTTCGTTGCCGTTTGTGTTCGCATTTTGGGTGATGATTGAAGGTATCACGTTGTTCATCGAATCTTTCGATTTCAAGAAATTCGGTTTCTCCTTCTGGTGGTGCATCATGATTCTCGGTATCGCTGCTGCCGTGTTGGGTATTCTTGGTTTACGCAATCCCGTTGCCGCCGCTGGAACTCTTGTTGCCCTTATTGGCATTAGTATCATTCTCAACGGCGTTGCCTATCTGGTCGCACTCTTCGGTATTAACAAGTTCGAGCACAACGTTAGAGAATTTGTGGATAATGTTACCGAAAATGTACAGAAATCTCAGGAATAGTAAATAGGGCTGTCTATAGTTCTATTTTCCAGACTTTTTGCTGGATATCAATGTAATATAAATTTCTCTGCCGGACGTGGAATTCTTCTACGTCCGGCAGTTTTATATCCAGGGGGGTGAGATTCATCGGTGTGGTGGCAGACGGCAGGTCGTAGCGCCAAAGTTGGCCTTCGCGCAGATAGACGATACAATCCTTCATCAATTGCATCTTTTGGATGCCGGGAATCGGAATCTCCCGCTCGAAAGTGCCGAAGAAGTCGAAGAGGCAGATGCCGCGGGTCGTGTCCAACAAAGCGATACGGTGCTCTGGCAGCACTTGCATGTCGGTAGGATGGAAGTCGCTAGGGAAAGCGGCATGTGTCCATCCGATGGGGTTCAGGCTGAGGTCGGTGATGAGCAGGCGCTGGTTTGTTTCGTCGTACAGCACGATTCTGTTGGAATTGCCCATCGCTGCCAACGTGAATGTCAACATGAATTTGTCAAAGAGATTCAATGGACTTCCGACTGGGGCTAATTCGTTGTTTAACAGTATTATAGTGCCGCTTTCCCGATAGAAGACGAGAATTTTGGAGGCAATGCCCGCATCCACCGTAGTGATGTTTCCAAAAGTCGGTTCGCTGTAGTTGCGCAACCGCTGCCCCTCTGGGGTGTAACTGTCCAACGAACTGCCGTCAGTGAGGTAGACCACCCCTTGGATGTCGGTTGTGACGTGCTCGTACGGGCTCTCCGTAAAAAAAAGTCGCTCCTGAGCATTGGCGCTGCCCAGGGCGACGGACAAAGTTATGATGATGAGGATGATTCTTCTCAATTTTCGGGTTTCAGGTTTGGGTAGAAACGCGGCGCGCCGCGTCTCTACATTCACGTTTTAGAACTTGCAGCCAATAGTGGCCACTACGTTGTGCGTGTTGGCGGCATAGTTGCAGGGCGTGCCGTATGCATCGTAAAGCCAGTAGGAATCTTTGCTCATGCGCAACACGTATGCGAGGTCGAAGAACATCACTCTACCTCTGAAGCCTAAACCAGCAGAGATGAAGTGCGCGGTGTTGTTGTAGGGGGCGCTTGCCATCTTGTAAGGGGTAGTCTTCATCCTGTAGCCGGCGCGGAGGGCGAACCCTTGCGTGATGTTGACTTCGCCGCCTACGCGGATGCTGTGGGAAACGCCGTATTTAGTGCGGATGGCGTCGTTCTCCCCAATGTAGTCGTAGTTGTCACTGTAGAGCGTAGCCATACTGTAGTCCTGGAATTCATATTCGGCGGCAATGAATGCGCGCTTGGCGATAAGAAACGAAGTGCTCACGTTGAATTTCAACGGGGTGGTCAACGTAAAAGTGTTGTAGTTGCTGTAAGACTTTTCGCTGATGGTTCCGCTGGAGTAGTTGGTGGTCATCATGCGAGAGAAGTTGTCCGTGATTTTCCAATAGTAGGTGGGCGTGTGGAAAGATGCTCCAATACGCACAAACTCAGCAGGTTGGTAAATGACACCCAATTTGAAGTTCACACCTGTTCCCTTATTCCGCTGTTCGGAGAGGAGGTTGTATTTGGAAATTCCTGAAATGTTGTCCTGATCCACAGGCTCTTCATAATAAGATGTCGTCTCCGTAAAGTTCAAGAACGGGAATGCAAGCGAGGCGCCGACGTAGAGTTTGTCGCTGTAGTTACCGCCTATGGAGAGCGCCATTTCGTTGATGGCTCCGGAACGTGTCACTAAAGCGCGTTGGTTAATATTTTCGTCGCTGAAGAAACTGTAATACTGGTCGTTAGTGCCCGGAATGGTGTCAATCAGCCAACTGTCCCATGCCAATAAAGCGTCACCGGAAAGGTTGTTGTAGTTGATGCCGTTCACATGGTTTAACACCATGTCCATCAAGGTGTTTTGGGTGTTGGCATTTGCGCGTATGGTGCGGTTGAAGTCCATGATGCGGTTGAATCCGAACCCGAACTGCCAGTTTTTCCAACCGTTTTCGTTGTTGATGTTGCGTGCCATCACGATGCCGGCCTGCGGAACGGTATATTTGAATTTCTGTGCGGAACTGAGATTTCCGTAATAGTAGGTGTCGGTGTGGCCGAATCCGAGTGACATCGGAGTAAATGTTACTTCATTGCGTTTGTACAGACCGATGGCGGCCGGATTTGTGCTCAGTGCGGAGAATTCTCCGCCCGTAGCACCGAATGCCCCACCTGCACTCATGAATCTCGCAGTGCCCAGATAGTCAGTCTGTGAGAACATGAATGCTTCATAGTCTCCTTGTGCGCGGACCATACCAATCAGGCCCATAATCACGATGATGAAGGTTGTTATCTTTTTCATTATGGTTTGATTTTTATAGACTTTAGACGTTAGACTTAAGATGTTGGTGTGCTTACGTAAAGTCTTTATAATTTGATGATTAGCCTTTTTATTTTTATTTCTTTTTATATCGTACAATATAAAGTTTCAGGTTTCTGTTTTCTCGTTTCAAGTTTCTGGTTTCAAGTCTCAAGTCTCCCTACCGTCTGCCGCCGCTGTGTCCGCCGCCACTGTGACCACCACCGCTGTGTGAACTTGAGCTGCTGTGCGATGAGCCGCTGCTGAAGCTGGAACGACTGCTGGAGGATGGGGAACTGTAACTGGAGCGGCTGCTGCTTGATGAGGATGAGGAAGGCCGACTGCTCGATAGGCTGTTGTAACTGGAACGGCTGCTTGAAGAGCTTGACGGGCTGCTGTAGTTGGAGCGGCTGCTTGAAGAGCTTGACGGGCTGCTGTAGTTGGAGCGGCTGCTTGAAGAGCTTGACGGGCTGCTGTAGTTGGAGCGGCTGCTTGAAGAACTTGACGGGTTGCTGTAGTTGGAACGGCTACTGGAAGAACTTGATGGGTTGTTGTAAGATCTTGATGAAGAGGATGTTGAAGTAGCAGGACGAGTGACGGTCACGGTTCTGGTGCTCGTTGTCGTGGAGGGTCTTGAGGTCGTTGTGGAAGGACTGGCTGTGGTGCTTGAAGGCGTCACCACGGTCCGGGTCACCGTTCTTGACGGCTGGGCAGTAGTGGTGCTGGGACGGGTCGTCGTCGGGGTAGTGGTGGCGGCAGGACGGCTGGTGCTATTGGTGGAGGAAGCCGGACGGGTTGTTGAAGTGGAAGTAGTCGTCGTTGAGGAGGTCGGACGGGAACCGTTAGTTGTTGCGGAAACATCTGTTCTGGCGGAAGTTACATTCGTAGTGCTGTTCGGCTTGTTGACAGCATTCGCACTGGCTGACGGTGTCGTTGCATTGCCACTGTTGGCAGGTCTTGCGTCAATGTCTGCCGGTCTGATGGTGCTGGAAGTATTGCTTTCGGTACGTGCGGTAGTGACAACTTTGTTGTTGTTAGAGGGTGTCGGTGTGGTCGGATTCGTGCTGATGCTGTTGTTGTGACTGCTGCTGCCCACACCGGTGGCGCCGCCGGCAATGCTCTCATAGCGTTGGTTGAAAGCCACTGGGGAGGTGGTTACCGAATAGTGGTTGTTGGTCTCGCCGTTGCCCGCACCGGCCATGGTACCGTGCTGTCCATCAGGACGCTCGCCGCGGCCGCCGCCGTTAGAACCGTTGCCCACAGAGGGTCCGATGTTGTTTCGGTGACCATAATAATAGGTGTGGTTCGGGTCGTGGTGGTTGTGGTAGTAGTTGATGGGTTCGTGGCCCGGATAGTAGTGATGATGATACCAGGGACCATGGTAGGCATAATGCGGGTGATTCCAACCCCAACCGTAGCGGAATCCGTAGTCGTACCAGCAGGGTGAGTAGTAGTAGGGACGGTAGTAGTAGTTCGGCCACCACCAGTTGTAACCTATATAAATACTCAATCCCCAACTGGCTGGATAGTAATCATACCAATACATGTTGGTGAAATAGGGGTCATAGTAACCCCAACCCGTGTAAAAATTGTGATGGAACCGGCGGATGCGGGAAGTGTAGTAGTAGTCGTAATAATCGTCGGGGTCGTAGGCGCCTGCTGCGACGGATGTAGTTGCAGCCCCTTCGTCCACAACTTCCATGTAAGTAGTGATTACTGGCTCTGTGCTACCCGGATAGTAGGTCAGGGTGCGCAGGAGGTTGCCGTTTTCATCGGTCTCATAAATGATGGAGTCGGCCTCCACGGTGGCGTTGTTGGCGGCTTTCGTGTTGGCTAACTGTGTGGTGGCTGGCGACGTTTTCTTAACGTTTTTTTCGCCCGAGGATGTGTATATGTCATCGTAATAGGCGAAATTAGCAGTGGAACAAGCTGCTAATAAGCAAGTTATTACGCTTAATACGATTAAAAATTGTTTCTTCATAGTGTCCTCCTTATCTCTTATTTTTTTATTTTTGCACCTTAATTTTCTAATAGACGGCAAAAGTACTAAAAAGTTAATTTATATACGATTTTATGGCAAAAAATTTTTGTACAAGAGCAGAGAATTATTCGCAGTGGTACAATGACATTGTGAAGAAAGCGGATCTGGCGGAGAACTCTTCCGTGCGCGGATGTATGGTTATTAAGCCTTACGGTTATGCGATTTGGGAGAAAATGCAGCGTCAGTTGGACCAAATGTTTAAAGATACGGGCCATTCGAATGCCTATTTCCCGATTTTCATCCCGAAATCGTTTTTCAGTCGCGAGGCCAGCCATGTGGAGGGTTTCGCCAAGGAGTGTGCGGTGGTTACCCACTACCGTCTCAAGAATGACCCGAATGGCGGCGGCGTGGTCGTTGACCCCGAAGCCAAACTGGAGGAGGAACTCATCGTGCGCCCCACCTCCGAGACGATTATTTGGGATACATACAAGAACTGGATTCAGTCGTATCGTGACCTGCCGATTCTTTGTAACCAATGGGCTAATGTCGTGCGTTGGGAGATGCGCACCCGTCTCTTCCTGCGCACCGCCGAATTTCTCTGGCAGGAGGGACACACCGCCCATGCCACCCGTGAGGAAGCTCTAGAGGAAACCGATAAAATGATCCACGTCTATGCCGATTTCGCTGAGAAACACATGGCTATTCCCGTCATCATGGGGGTGAAATCCCCGAATGAGCGCTTCGGCGGCGCCCTCGACACCTACTGCATCGAGGCCCTTATGCAAGACGGCAAGGCCCTGCAGGCGGGAACTTCCCATTTTCTTGGTCAGAATTTTGCCAAGGCTTTCGACGTGAAGTTCCTCAATCAGAACAATGAGCAAGAGTACGTTTGGGCCACCTCTTGGGGCGTTTCCACCCGACTTATCGGAGCCCTCATCATGACTCACTCCGATGACAACGGTCTGGTGCTGCCTCCCGTGCTCGCCCCGATCCAGGTGGTCATTGTTCCTATCTATAAAAATGATGAACAACGACAACAGATTGCAGCAAAGGCAGATACGTTGGTGCAAAAGTTGAAGGCTCTCGGTATTTCCGTCAAGTTCGACAACGACGACACCAAGCGCTCCGGGTGGAAATTCAACGAATACGAGCTCAAAGGCGTGCCCGTGCGTGTGGCCATCGGCCCGAAAGATCTGGAGAACAATGAGGCTGAGGTTGCTCGTCGCGACACGATGGAGAAGTACAATATTTCGTTTGACTCACTCGTTGAGCATATTCAGAAACTGTTGGAGGAGATACAGCAGAACCTTTTCAATAAAGCTTTGAAATTCAGGGAAGAACATACGTATAAGGCAGACACTTGGGACGAGTTTGTGGATCTTTTGGATAACAAACCCGGATTCGTTTATGCCCACTGGGACGGCACGCCCGAAACCGAGGAGAAAATCAAGGAACTTTGCAAGGCGACCATCCGCTGCATCCCGTTCAACAACCCGAAGGAGGAGGGCAAGTGCATCCTCACCGGCAAACCCTCGCACGAGAGAGTGTTGTTCGCGAGAGCGTATTAGTAGGTAATGATGAATGTAGAATGATGAATGTTGAATAATACGGTTCGTAGAGACGCAATGCATTGCGTCTCTACATATCGCAATTCCGTTTCCAAGAGGGCCGCAGGCCCGACACGTGTCAACCCAGGGTGAAGCGAAGCGAAACCCTGGGATTCCGAAAGGGTCGAAGACCTGAAGTATGTCAACCCAGGGTGAACGAAGTGAGCCCTGGGTCTAAGAAGAAAGAATATGAATAATACCGACAAATACGCCGAATCCCTCGCCGCATTCCGGCACCTGCTCGAAATCATGGACGAACTCCGCGAGAAATGTCCGTGGGACAGGGCGCAGACGTTCGAGACCCTGCGCAATCTGACCGTGGAGGAAACCTTCGAACTCGCCGATGCGATTATGGACAAGGACTACAAGGACATGTGCAAGGAGCTTGGCGACCTGCAACTGCATATTGTCTTCTATGCCAAAGTAGCCTCCGAGATGGGCCTCTTCAATATTACCGATATTCTTAACAAGCTGTGTGACAAACTTATACGTCGTCATCCGCATATCTATGGAGAGGTAAAGGCAGACTCTGCCGATCAAGTTCACGACAACTGGGAGAAGATCAAATTGCAGACCGAAGGCAATCGTTCCGTGCTGGGTGGCATTCCGTCTGCCATGCCAGCCCTCACTAAAGCCTACCGCATCCAAGACAAAGTCAGCGGTGTCGGCTTCGACTGGGACAACAAAGACCAGGTGTGGGCCAAAGTGCAAGAGGAACTCGGAGAATTGCAGGAGGAAGTGCGCGGTGGTACAAGTCAGGATAGGGTGGAGGAGGAGTTCGGTGACGTGCTCTTCTCGCTCATCAACTATGCCCGCTTCATCAACGTTCATCCCGAAGATGCCCTTGAGAAAACCAATCGCAAGTTCATGCACCGTTTCCAACTCCTTGAACAGATGGTCAAGGCCGATGGCCGCCAACTGACCGAAATGTCCTTGTCGGAAATGGACGAGTACTGGGAACGCGCCAAAAGTATTGGACTTGAGACTTGAAACCTGATTTCCGATGTCCTATTGTAGAGACGGGGCATGCCCCGTCTCTACCTAACCAAAAAAACAGGTTCATTAAACAGCCTCGAAGAGGTAAAACGCACGAAGTGCAAATAACACCATGCAAGGCGAAGCTGCTGTATGGTGTCCAAAACGCCCTAAATCAACCCCGATGTCCCATAAATTAAAAATAGTATATATAATATTAATGAGCGTCATCGCTCCGATGATTACCACTGCCCAGAAACCTTCCAAGGCCGCCGCGTTGTGTACGAAGGCTGGGCAGGCCATGCAGGCGCAGGATTTCGACAAGGCGATTACCTATCTCAATCAGGCCAGGGCGAAGGATCCCAATTATCCGGATATCTACATCATGAAGGGGGATATCTATAATTTCCAACTTCGTTCCGATTCGGCGATGTGCAACTATCAGCGTGCGATTGACCTGATTGGCGATCCTGATCCGATGCTCTATTACATAGCTGGCAACGAAGGGGCGAAGTGCGGTGCATACGAATATGCGCTCAATACATTGCAGATTTTCCTTCAAAAAGGGATTCAGTATTCCGATGTGCACCCGGATGCGCAGAAGACCATCGCCAACTGCCGTTTTGCCATTGAAGCGATGAAAAATCCGCGCAGTTTCGAGTTAGTGAATCTCGGTTCCGGCATCAATTCCGAGTGGGATGAGTATTTGGCTGCCATCACTGCCGATGACGAGCAGATTGTCTTTACCGTGAAGCGTCCGCGCGACAACGGAACAGTATGTGCGTTTTGTCTCAACGAGGAAGATCTTTATGCCAGCCGAAAGGTCTCCGGCGATTGGCAGCCCCGCGAACCGTTAGGGGCTCCGGTGAAGTCCGGATACAACGAGGGGGCGCAGTGCATCTCCCCCGATGGCAAGTATTTACTCTATACGATGTGCGACGCCGACTTCGGCATGGGCAGCTGTGACCTCTACTGGGCCAAGCGTATCGGTGACCGGTGGTCGAGGCCGCGCAATTTCGGTGCGCCTGTGAATACGCAGGCTTGGGAGAGCCAGCCGACCATGGCCGCCGATGGCATGACGGTCTATTTCGCATCCTCCCGCTCCGGCGGCTACGGTGGTATGGATATCTGGAAGACGACCATGACGGCCGAGGGTGAGTTCTCCATTCCCGAGAACCTCGGTCCCGCTGTCAACACCCCGGGCGATGATGCCGCACCGTTCATCCACACCGACGGGCGCACGCTCTACTTCGCCTCCAACGGGCGCACGGGTATGGGCGGTTACGACCTCTACTACACAACCATCCAACCGGATGGCAGCTGGAGCGAGCCCAAAAACATGGGCTATCCCATCAATTCGCCTGCTGACGAGATCAACATCTTCATCAACGCATCCGGTACCATGGCTTATATATCCTCCGACAAGGACGGCGGCTTTGGCGGGCTCGATCTCTACAGCTTTGTCCTCGACGACGGGTTGCGCCCCAACCCTGTCACCTACATCAAGGGACGTGTGCACGACGCTTTTACCGGCGACCCGCTCTCGGCGCGCATCGAGATGATCGACCTCAACACGAAGCAGCTTCTCACGGCCACCACTTCCGATCCGCAGACCGGCGGTTATCTGGCCTGCATACACACTGGCGGCAATGTGCTGCTTAACGTCTCCCATCCCGACTATCCCTTCTATTCCGAAAACTTCCAGGTGGGGCGTTCTTACACCGAGTTGGAACCTTACCTCAAGGACATCGCCCTGCAGCCCACCGATGTGGGAACGGTAGTTACGCTGCGCAATGTCTTTTTTGACTTTGACCGTGCCGAACTGAAACCCGAATCGTTTGTGGAACTCGACAAGTTGGCCGACTATCTGCGGACGAACAGCATACGCATTGAGGTTTGCGGCCACACCGACGACCAGGGTTCTGACGACTACAATGACCGTCTTTCCGAAAACCGTGCCAAGGCTGTCTACGACTACCTTATCGGCAAAGGCATTCCTGCCGACCGTTTGCAGTACAAGGGATACGGCAAGCGGGTGCCGGTGGCGGGCAACGACACAGAGGAAGGCCGTGCCGCCAACCGCCGGACGGAGTTCAAAATTATACGTTAATGGTTAACGGTTAAAGGATTTAACGGTTTAATGGTTTAGTGGTTTAACGGTTTATGGTTCGGGGAAGTCCTCGGGCCATTTGTTATATATTACTAATAATACAATGCCCGTGCAATCGGTGCGGGCGATCACAATTCCCCTTTCTATATAGAAGGGGTGCCCGTCTCGCGCCGTCACTGCGTGCGGGCAGAAAATGAATGTCGTACAAAGTTTTTACCCGGCTTAACTAAACATTGTGAAATATTGCTTCTATTATTATATATACAATATTTGATTGGTTTCAAGTCCAAAGTCCCAAGTCTCAAGTCCCAAGTCTCAAGTCTCAAGTCCCAAGTCTCAAATCTTGTAACCATTCCACCTCGGTATCGTATAACTGAATAGCGGTAAAAGCCAGAAAAGAGAAGGATTTGAGCGGGTGTGAGCGTTGTTAATACCGTGTTGATAAAAAATGATAACTGTGTATAAATATGTAAAATACTGATTATAAGAACATTGCGGATATTTTTAAAAAAATCGAAAAAAAATAATGCGAAAAGACAAACAATGAAAAAAAAATGTATTTTTGCAGGTTAAAAATTATGTATAATGTAAAGTAATGTATAGTGTTGAAATAAAGGCAAAAAACGAATCGAATAAAGAAAAATAAATAATATAAATTACAAATTAAACAAACAAACAGTATGAAAAAACTATTATCAATTTGCTTTCTTAGCATTCTGCTGGGGCTTCTGAGCTTCAGCACGCGGGCGCAGAACAGCGGTGGTAGCAGTAGCTGTGCAAGTGGGTTCTGGATCCAGAATCTTCAACCCGACACCCTTGTGGGCATAGCAAATCTTCCTGCTGATATGCCGAACACGGGCAAATTACCGTTGAGCCATACCCTGGGTCAAGGCTACTACAGCTCTGTCACGGGTAACTATCTCGGCAACGCCCACCCGCAACAGACTGAGCTGTATGAGTTGCACTTCTGCAACACATGCAACTTGGATCCCAAGACCAAGGTGTCTGTCGACTGGTTGCTCTATCGCGACGGCCAGCTCGTCAACGACAATTTGTCTAACTATGTTGAGCTCGGCATCTATACGCTGTATAGCAAGCTGAACCAATATGGTCAGCATTTGTCTATCCATTGGCTGGGCGGCATTGTGCCGAATGAGTTCGGCGTTTGCACCCCGGTGTCCAGCAGCTATACGCTCTATGACACCATCCATGGTATGATCCACTACGACGCTTGCAATGACCCGACAAACTATCCCGGCGCTTTGCAGGCAGAACACGGCGCTAACCCCCTGTCCGTGATCACCCAGCTCGGTGAGAATGTTGCTGCTACTGGTCAAATCTCCATGTACAGCCAGCATCTTGACTACTTCTATTTGGATTTCTTCCAGCAGACCCGGACGATTGTCCAAATCAAATGGAAACAAGTTGGTAATTACAAACTCGTCATGCGCATCCGTGAGCGCGTTGGCGGTACCCCCTGGAACAACATGACTTGGAACGACAATGAGACGACTGATTTCGTCGGCGGTCACCAGTCCTGCTGCGGCCAAATCATTGCTGAAGACTCTATCTCCTTCCCGACCTTCGGAGACACTGTGAAAGCTGTTTGTACGAATGAGACTTGGGATTTCGGTCGTCCTCTTTATACCTTCAACGGAGACCAGGCCAACCGCAACTATGACACGAACATTGTTTTCGGACAGTATGTGTTTGACGGTACCCAATGCAAATATTTCCAGTTGGACAGCCTTTATTATGTCGACTTCTATGTGCGTCACACCCCCGTGGTCACGGTTCACGACCAGACCCTCTGCAAATGTGACAATGTGAATATCCTCGCTTCTGTTACGGAAGACCTCGTAGGTCTCGGTGACACACAAAGTTCCAAACGTCTCGAATGGTGGTACAACAACAAGTGGAACGCTACCATGCGTTATAGAACTTACGCCAAGATCGGCGACGATTCCGTCTACTACTACAGAGTTCGCCAAGTGAACACCTACGATGACACGTTGGAATGCGAAGGCCCGGCAGCGGACTTCACCATTACGATTAAGGAGATGGTTGCTCCTCAAATCAATGTTCCGAATGTGGTTGACTTCTGCCGCGAGGCTCTTAATGGTGTGACGTTGACCGCCACAGCTACCCTGCAGGACAACTGCGGTACCACTGTGCGTTGGTATACCAGCCTCAACTCATTGCAACAGGGCTGGCTGGAAGATGGCACGCTGACTCCGGCAAACTATTTTACCAGTTATATTAAGACGAGCACACTGCTCACAGGTGCGACATTGTCTGTCAATTTGGCCGACTACATGCCCTCCACCAATAAGGACACTACGATCTACTTCTTCGCAGTTTCCTACAATGAGGCGCAGCAGTGCAGCTCTCGCAAGTTCGATTATTTCGCGGTGACAATCCACCAGACCCCCGAATTGGCTCCTCATATTATCAAGACGGCCTATTGCCCGGGTTCAGAGGTTGAGATGCAGGTCACGGTTAACAACAACCCCAACCTAACAGATGTTCCTTACTACTATGTTTGGGGTGGCGACATCACTTCCGTGATTCTCAATGGTACGACTACAGGTACGAAAGTCCCGTATGTTGGTCCCGCTGATAAAACTATCGGATCATCCACTTCTACGACAACCTATTTCCCGTTCTATAACGCTAGAAAATACTGCTATAGCCAGCAGATTTACACCAAGGAGGAAATTGGCGCTGGTCTTATCACAAAAATTGCCTTCTATAATAACAATGCCAATATCACGAGAAATAACGTGACGGTCTCTTTCGCCGAGACGACTGTTGATAATTTCGGTTTGAGTGGTAATACTTGGGTTAAGGATGGTCTTACTCAGGTTTATAGCGGTACCGTTTCCGCAACCCAAGCGGGTTGGGTGACGATTACTTTGGATAATCCTTATATGTATGATGGTACCAAGAATTTGGTCGTTGCCGTGAATGACGAATCCAACACCACTGCCAATGCTAAATTCAGAGTTACCAATACCCCGGGCTCTTCTCCTTCATACTATAAAGCTATGTATGTCAGCAATGCCAACAATCCTGTTGGTCCTACTGGTAGTGGTAATCGTGTGTCTTCTCGTAACAATATTAAGTTCACGATTGAAAGCCTTCAGGCTTCTACAAAGACGAACCAATATGGCTACTATCAGATTAATGACAACGACGCTTGCCACACCGCTTACCATACTACGGCTTATGTGATTGATGGCAATGGTTGTACTTCTCAACCTGTAGAGTTCAACTATGTGATTAATGATACGATCAAACCTACAGTGAATATTTCCACTGTGACGACTGAAGTCGCTGCATGCCACCTCAATACCATCAATGCTCCTGCCTATACGACAGTTGCTGCTCTTGAGGCTGCTGCTCATATTACCTTCAGTGACAACTGCGATCATAGATTCTTGAAAGTTGCCGGTTCAACCAGAGTTGTGAACAGCATTTCTGACACTACTTGCCACGAGGTTGTTACGATTTCTTATGTTATTAAGGATCACTGCGGTAACACTGTGAATTTCACCCATATCTACAAGACTGTTGACAATGAGGCTCCGACGTTCGTGAACATGAACGATCCGAACCATCTGCCGTATGTGCGTCTCAACCCCGTTGAAGGCGGCAACTGCACGTTCAACTCTCCCGACAGCATGGACTTCGTGAATGCTGTTGCTCCGTTTGTGCACGACAACTGCACCGACAGCGCTTACCTGATGAGCACGCTGACGTTCAACTGGGAGAACACCACTGAGTCTCCGATTGGCAAGACCAATATCTTCTTGGAGAAGAACCACCTCACGGTGGAGGCCACCATCACCGACAGATGCGGTAACTCCACCAAGTCTTTGATTATCTACATCGATCGTCCTGACAAACTTCAAATCAAACCGAATGGTATCGCTGCTAATACCCAAATCTGTTTCAACGATACTGTTCACATGACTTTCGATCCTACTTTCATTCAGGACGATACCATCATGGGACCGTTCGTGCCTTACACCTACCTCTGGAGCGAGAAGAACGGCAAGCCTGGTGTTCACTTCAGCGACGCTACTGCTCTTACGACGAATATCACGTTTGACGAGCCCGGCGACTATGTGTTCGTGATTACGGTTACCGACCGCAACGGCTGCACTGCTGAGTCTGAACCGATCAGTGTCAATGTCCGCGCTCTGCCTGTTATGACCATCAATCATATCGTGTTGAATGGCCAGACTGAGCCTTATTGCCCGACCTACGGTAACCTCTCCATCGAGGCCCAAATCGTCAACCCTGTCGCTGGACAGACGGTTGCTCCGCACGCTTATGTTTGGACTGGTGAGAGTGTGAATGTTATGTCAGACTCTTCTCTTACCTGGGTTACCATCGTTCCTGAATGGTGTGACACTCTCTATTATCCGACCGTTACTGTTACGGATGACCGCGGTTGCGTTGGTTCCGTGACTGACACCGTTGAAGTTGCTTCCAATGGTCCGCAATTCATCGGCTCAATCGCTGACACTACTGTTATTAAGCAACTCGGTTGTAAGTTCTATATCCCCGATTTCAAGGATCTCGTTGACGCTAACCTCGTGTCTGACGACTGCTATACCTTCTCTCAACTTAAGTATTCTGATGCTTTCGGTACGATTGAGCGCACTGACTGGTACGCCCAAAGCCCGGCTGCCGGCACTGAGCTGACTGAGAATTCCAAGGTTGTTACGATCACTGTTAAGAACCCCTGCGGCAAGACCTCTACACTTAATGTGAATGTCCTCAAGCCCACGGATGTCCTCACCGTTTCTATTGATCCTGCGGTTGATTCTGCTTGTCAAGCCGACGTTCTCACGCCTGGTGTTGACTTCACCGCTACTGTTCAGAATGCTTCTGGTTCTGTTACTTATGAGTGGTCTTTGGTTGGCAGCGGTACTACTCTCGCCAACAATGACAATGCAGTCTTCACGGCTATCGGTAGCATGGATCCCGGTGTCTATACCTATCAAGTTGAAGTTGAGGATGCTCTCCAATGTACGGCAACCGCTACTGCTAATCTGAAGGTCTTCTTCCAGGGTGCTGATCCTTATGTCCGCACATGGCCGAATACCCTCTGCGAACGTTACAACGGTGCTTTGGCTGTTGATACTACTCCTAACGCTTATGTTTATATTCTCGAGCCTCTCGATCACGCTACTCCGGCTATCACGAAGATTTCTGACGTTCCGGTGCACCAGACAACTCCTTGGAATACCATCGTGTTCGACTCTTTGCGTCCGACTCAGTATCAGTTGACTGTTATTACGAATGAGGGTTGTGAGAGAGTTCACTCACCCTACACCATCCTTGATGCAAGACAGGGTCTTGAGCCGACTATCTTCACGAAGACCAATGTGACCGTTTGTACGAATGACAATGGTACGATTACTATTGTTCCTCGCACCAATTATACGTATTCACTCTATTATACCTCCAATGATTCACTTGTTGGTACAGGTGTCAGCTATAACGGTCTTTCAACAGGTCGATATAGAATTCATTCTGTGAATACCATTACGCATTGTGTCAAAGATACAATTTTCGATATTACTGACATTGCTACGAGACCTACCGTTGCGACTACTGTCACTAAGAATACGAATTGTGCTAATACCAGTTATAACAATAACCCGAATAATGTCTTTAATGGTCAAATCAAGATAACCTCAAATGCTAATTGGCAATACACGGTTTATACGGCCGCTAATGATACGCTTCTCAATGGTGTTACGCTCAATTCTACCAACAACCCCATTAAGGACCTTGCTCCTGCTACTTATTATATCGTTGCTTACGATCCTTCTACAGGTTGCTACAACGCTACTTCCAATAGATCAGTCACGGTTGGTTCTAACACCACCAATCCGACTATTAGCGAAACTATCACTCCTAACCATTACTGTGCAATTAATACAGCTGACGGTTCTATTACGGTGACCCCGTCTAACCACCGTCTGTTTGCATTGCTTAAGAAACAGGGTTTATTCTCTTACGACACGATTGCTCCCAGATCCACGAATAATTCTTGGAGTCAGTTGTATGATGCCACCTATCAGATTGAGGTTATTGGCAACAACTATTGTCGTAGTACGAAACAAGTTGATGTGACGAAATCTACCATCAATCCTGTCCTTTCTGCTACTTCCACGATGAATACTTCCTGTGTTGATGAACTTGGTACTATTACGGTGAAGAACACGAATGCTGCCGCTATGAATGTTTCCACGTATGGCAATGCTAAGATGGCCAAGTATACGATCACCAAGGGTGCGTTTACTAAGGATTCTCTTACCAATGCCGCACAGGTTACATTCGATCATTTGGCTAGCGGTACTTACACCTACACCGGTATCACCAACTATGGTTGTCAATCAACACCTAAGACCGTTGAGGTTGAGCAATATCAGCTGCCCGCTATGCAGCTTGACTCCACGCCGAACCACATGTGTGCTCCGACGTTTGAGAAACCCGGTGACGGTACTGTGACGGTTGTTGTCCCGACCACGGCAAATGTACCTGGCAACCACTTCTTCGAATACTACTTCTATGATGCAGCTGACGTCAACATGGAAGTTCCTTATGAACTCCCGTTGACCAACACCAAGTACTGGCTTGCTGCTAAGCAGTACCATGTGGTTGCTGTTGACACGATCACCGGTTGTACTGTTGACGGTTACATCACCGTTGAGAACGACTTCTACACCGTTGATTTCGACTACACGACCACGCCGAACTTCATCTGCGGTACTTCTGCTGTGGGTAATGGTACCATTACGGTTGTCAACCCGACCAGCACGAACCCGGATGCCGTGTTCGCATACAGCTTGGACGGCATTACCTACCAGACTGACCCGACCTTCACCGGTTTGAAGGATAACACTTATGATGTGTATGTGAAAGACACTACGATGCAGTGCTTCTTGAGCAAGCCCGTTGCGGTGAGCGCTACCGACAGCTGTGCTCCTATGATTACCATCTCTGACGGTACTAATACGGGTCTTCAGTTCAACTATTGTTACGGCACTACCGGTATCCAACTCTGTGGTACGGTGAATGACACTTGCAACCCGTCTAATACTTACTCCTACGCTTGGTATGCTCCTTGTGCCGATCCGAACAGTTCCAACACGAACTGCATCGATGTCCAGACCGACCACTATGTGATTAACGGATGTGACTACATCTTCACGGCTACCAATACCACTACTGGTTGTTCCTACAGCAAGACGGTGAATGTGGCTATCCACCCGAATCCGGTACTTGTCTTCACTATCAATGGCAATCCTGCTACGACGGATCAAGCCAACTGGTTCTGCGAGGATGAGCCGCTGCACATAGCTGTTCACTCTCAGAATCCTGAGGTTATCCTCGATACCAACAGCATTAACTGGACGCTTGGTAAGATTGCTACAGGTATTGCTGAGTTCGACACTGTTGGTTCTGCTATGATTAACAATGCAGTTACCTTCTGCGTGCGCGCCAACAGCGAGTTTGGCTGTCCTTCCGGTAATGCTTCTCTGCCTGTGAGCATCATCCGCACCGACTCTGTGACCGTGAATGACACTGCTTGCACGAAGTATGTTACCACGACGGATGCTACTCATCCTACTGCTGTTACGATCACGCCTGCTGCTTATCCGTTCGACACGGTTATTGTCCGTGAATACACGAAGACTGTTCCTGTCCATGGTCAATATTGCGACAGTGTTGTGACTTACAATGTCCATATCAACGACAAGCCCGTTCTTACCCTTAAGAACAATCCCGCCGCTTTCTGCGAGGGTGCTTGTTATAAGTTGAGCGATTTCGTTGATTCTTTCAATGTTGTTTGGAATGGTGATACCGGAACTATGGTTTGGCGGGCTGCTCCTATTACCTATTCTCTGTTCTGGTCTGTCTTACCCGCTACAGCTCCCGCTACTTCTATTATTGAGGGTAACTACCTTTTCGGAGGAAAAGATGGCTCCACCACGTATGCAATGAAAGCCGAAGTTAGTTCGAATAGACTTAAAGCTATTGCAGTAGATCCGAGTAATCCTGATGCATCTGTCATTTGGCAGCTAATTAAGGTTGCTGATAATACGTATACCATTTACAATGCTTCTACGAATAAGTATGCTAGCAAAACAGGTGATAACAATAATCTTGTCCTAGCTGATGCTGCTACTGATAACTTAGCAAAGTGGACAGTAGATTCTGAAAGTGGTAATGTTATTATTAAGAATGTTGCTTATCCTAATTATCGTTTGGCCTTTAACTCAACAACCTCGCCCAAATCATTCTCTGGTTATAAATCAACTGCTACTGGCCAACCTATTGTGACTCTTTACAAGCAAGTTACAAATGCTACGTACGGTACGTCTGCTGATGTTACAGGTGATCCTATGGTTGACTATGCTTACGCTTCCACGCACGCTATTTGGATGGAAGCTAAAAACTGTTGTGGTTCCGTTTCAGCTCCTATTAAGTTTAATGTTAGCAAGGCTCCGGTTATCGACAGCTTTGAGTTGCAGACCAGCTATTGCAACAATGTGAGCGCTACTATCGACTACAAGGTTTCTGCATTCTCCGCTCTTGGTGACACTGCTATCGCTACCTTGACGATCGACGGTAACCCGGTCATGGTACAAGTTACGCCTGTGACTGATGTTGAGAAGACGCTCTCCTACACGTTCACGCCGAAGTATTATCTCCACAATGGTAAGACCGTGACCCTCACGCTTGCTAATAAATCTGGCTTGTGCAGTGACACGATTGCTACGAAGATCCTGCATGTGGATACCACAATCTTCCACATCACGCTTGACACGACCTATTGCGAAGGCGAGGTCTTCAATTACAGTGACTTTATCGGTACTGGATGGCAGTCTACACCTGCTCCTTCTGCTAATCTCGTTCCTACAGGTTCTATCACCGACGGTACGACTATGAGCTATTCTACCCACAACGGTAACCAAGTGTTCTTCACTATGTACGATCATTGTGGTAACTTGGTGACTTCCGATACCATTACATTGAAGGTGAAAGGCAATCCGATTGTCCATGGATTCCCGATGCCTAGCCCTACTTGTGATCCTGGTACTTCGTTCTCGTTGACCGAACCCACGATTGCTTGGAATGGTTCTGACAGTCTCACTTCTGGATGGCTTCTCGAGAAGAATGGTGTCTATGTACCCACTACATTCTCAGAAATCAGAGACAGTGCCCTTTGTCATTATGCTTATGTTGGTTTCTTCGCTACCGGTACGTGCGCTTCCGATACGGCCTACACTTGGATCTATCTGATTACGCCTCCGAACATTACGCTTTCCATCAACTCACAATGCCCGAATTTGAAGGTTGCGGATGAGATTTCGTCAACTTCTTCTTCCTGTGATCCTAATCCTGCCACCTCTTACTTCTCATACGTGAAGTCTGATGGTACAGGTTATGTCAAAGTTTCCTCTTTCGGTACTATGACATTCGCTGATCTGTTGGCTGGTGGTTACAATGGTGGTAAGATTTCTGCAGTTATCACGAATACCTGCGGTAGCGATTCCGTTGGTGTGGTTCTCAACATCCCGGTGTATGCTTACGATACCTTCAAGTTACAGCAGGGTTGTAACAATACTGAGTTGGTGAACTTCATCAAAGCCGGTACCTACGATTGGAAGGGTTCTGTTGCTCCGGTCTTAACGATTGACACCACTTATTGGAGTGTGAATGGTACAATGGTTGACCCGGCCACCTATGTGGTTGACGCTACGGCTACTCCGCTCAATGTTACCTACTCTTACGTGACCAGCTGTCATGACACTATCACGACTGATCCTCAGGATCTGACTGATTCTATCAATGACAAACCGAATGTTGTCCTTGCAAATGATGTTAAGATTTGTGAGCTTGATACCCTTAAGGAAGCTGATCTGCTGACGAATCTGACTGTCACTTATATCCAGCCCACCACGGCTGCTGCTTATGACACCATCTGGATTCTCGGTGCTGACACGCTGACCTTACCGTATGTTGTCAAGTTTGCTGATAACAACAAGGATCTCATCGTCTCCATCAGCGAGAAGGTTGCCGGTTCTACTTGCGGTACTCAGAACGATACTGTTAAGTTGATTGTCAACCCGCGTCCGACTCCGACCATCACTGGTCCTGCCAGAGTTTGTGAGAACACGGATACGCTCTTCGTTGCTAACGACGATCCGGGTTATGTCTCCTACGAATTCACAGTGGTTGGTCCTGCTACCGCTACTCCGGCTACTGAGACTCACATTGTCCCGGCTACCGATTACAACAAGTTCAGAACTCAGTTCTCACTCAACGGCGAATACGGCAACATGCACGATACCGTTTATGTGACTGTTATCGATACCAACAACTGTAAGGGTACTTCTGCCAACGGTGTTGACGTCCGTATCACGAACATGCCTGAGTTCATCTTCAAGGATTCCAACAATGTGGAGACTCATAACTTCACGGCTACCGTTGGTCAAGGTCTTGAGTACACTTGGATGATTGGCCGCGACTGCTTCGTGGGCGACACGCTGGTGTATGTTGAGTATGACATCTATCATGAGGATACGCTGATTGCCAATGCAAGAATTGGTGAATACCTCAGCACTGCAACTTATAGCCCGCTGGGTGGTGCCACCACTTACTACGTGACCTCCAATACCATCAATTGGTGCTCACAGAATGGTACACCTCAAACAGTGACTATGATGTACAACTATTCACAATCCAACCCGTCTGTTGCTACCTCTGGTAACCACTTCCCGTACACTAACCTCGGTCTTGGTTCTGGCCACGACTACCTCGATGACTACTATCTCTCATTCCTCGGCGATCGCGAGGTCACGAAGAACTTCGTCCCGTTCCTCCGCAGCGGTGAGTATAAAGTTGTCTATCGTTTGATGTCTACCAGCCACTACCTCCCGTTGAACCACTACTACTCACCCACATGCGCTAACATCAGCGACCTGTATTACATGGGTGGTCACGGTTCACTGACCAGTGGTTATGTCAGAAATGAACTTGTCCGCGACTCTATCATCATCAATGTGACCGGCACTTCAATTCTCCCGTCTACTGTTGGCGGTGATGAAGAAGTTGTTACAACTCCTGAAGTTGCTCCTGCCTTGAATGTTGCTGAGACGGAAGTTGCTCCTGACATGGAAGTTTGGCCGAACCCGGCTCCCGCTGTGACCACGACCTTGAAGGCTCGCGTCCACAACTTGAGCGGTGATGCTACGGTGACGCTGACCAACCTGATGGGTAAGCAAGTTTACACGGGTAACATCTTTATCGACAACGATAACTTCTACTTCGAGTTCAATGTGAACAGCCTGGCTATTGGCTCTTACATCATGACTGTCCGTACTGCTACTGACGTCATCACGAAGAAGGTTATTGTCACCGCGCTTGCGCGATAGTCGATAGACCGTATTAACAAAAGGAGTTGTGCGCACACTGCGTGCAACTCCTTTTTTGTTTAGTTAGTGATCAGTGAACAGTGAGCAGTGATCAGTGAATTGGTTTATGTCCCTACCCCGGCCTGCGGCCACCCCTTCCCCAGAACCACCCCGCCCTACGGGCACCCCTCCAAAGGAGGGGAATAAAGGGGAATTGGCTCCGCCGTCACTGACTACAGGTTTGAACAATATTTCGTATGAAGTAATTCAAAGTCTCAAGTCTAAAAAAGTCTCAAGTCTCAAGTCTAAATATAGTCTAAAGTCCTAAGTCTCAAGTCTAAAAAAGTCTCCCCATGTCGTTCCTCAAAAATTTCATCCGTGCGTATCATCTCCGTCTGGCGGGCGTTTTCCTGCTAAATGCGGTGTACGTTATGCTGACGGTGGTTGTGTTTGTGATGATTGAGCCGTTTGTGAAGTTGTTGTTCAGGGGCACGCTTGAGGGCTTAAGTCCGGTTTCGGCCTATATGGTGTCGTTGGTTTCCTCCGTTGTGCCGTTGGATAATACGCGCAGTTCTATTGCGATGCTTATTGTCTGTGCCGCCTTGCTCTACTTCTTGCGAAATCTGGCTGCATACGGCTCGCAGTGGGTCATGGCGCATGTGCGCAGCGACTATGTGTATCAGCTGCGAAACCGTCTCTATGATAAGATGATTTCTCTTCCATTAGGCTGGTTTACCAAACAGAGCAAGGGCGACGCGGTGACCCGTGCGGTGAATGACACCCATGAAGTTGAACACACCGTCTTGGTCTCTGTTCAAAAGTTCTTGACAGAACCTATCGCGCTGGTCTGTTATCTTGCCTTCCTTTTCTACATCGATTACCAGCTTTCCTTGTGGGCCGTTCTTTTGATGCCGGTTTCGTTTCTTATCATCGGACTGCTGGCCCATGTTTTGAAGCGTTCTTCCCGGACTTATCGTCAGCGTTTCGGAAAGGTGTTGTCCCATGTTGAAGAGACACTTGCAGGACTACGCGTGATTTACAGTTTCAATGCTCAGGAGCGTGCTTACCGCAAGTTCCAGCGGTTGAATCGCGATTTCCACGAGAATCAGAGAAAAGTATACCGGCAGAGCTATCTCGCCAATCCGTTAAGTGAGTTTCTTGGTGTGGCTTCTGTGATGGTGGTGTTGGTGATTGGCGGTTCGTTGGTGTTGTCGGAACGTTCTTCCTTGTCGGCTGAGATGTTCATTACGTATATTGCCCTTTTCACGCAGATTATCTCACCGGTGTCGAATATCGCTGCCGCTTTCTCCGACTACAAGCGGGGCGAGGCCGCGTTAGACCGTATTAATGAATTTCTTGCCATTGAGGATAATGTTGAGGATCATCCCGATGCGCTGCCGGTTGAGGGCTTTCGTGAAGAGATCACATTTCAGGATGTTTCCTTCGCCTATTTGGATACTGATGTCTTGAGCCATATTGATTTGGATATTCATAAGGGACAGACGGTTGCGTTTGTAGGGCCGTCGGGAGCAGGCAAGACCACGCTTGCCGACCTGCTCCTCCGCTTTTATGATGTCACGGGCGGGGCTATATTGCTGGACGGCGTTCCGGTGAACCGCTACCGGTTGTCGGAGTATCGGGGATTGTTTGCGTTGGTGTCGCAGGATGTGATGCTTTTTCACGACACGATTTTCCACAATATCACCCTAGGCCGTGAAGCTACGATGGAGGAGGTTGTGGAGGCTGCGAAGATTGCCAACATCTACGATTTTGTGATGTCGTTGCCTGACGGTTTCGACCATATTGTCGGGGATTGCGGGGTGACCTTATCGGGCGGACAGCGCCAGCGGGTGAGCATTGCGCGGGCGGTGTTGCGTAAGGCGCCTGTGCTGGTCTTGGACGAGGCCACATCTGCGATGGATTCCGAGTCGGAGCGTTTGGTCCAGCTGTCGGTAGAGGCGTTGTCGAAGCAATGCACGGTGGTGGTCATCGCGCACCGCCTCTCGACCATCCGCCACGCCGATCGCATCTGCGTCCTCGACGGCGGATCGATAGTGGAACAGGGAACGCATGAGGCGTTGATGGCGCGGAAGGGCACGTATTATCAGTTAGTGGTGAGCGGTTGAACTTAAGCCGTCACTGCATGCGGGATTGAAAGCATCCCAGGGCTCCGCTTCGCTCCACCCTGGGCTAAAATATTTCGGGCTTTCAGCCCTTTTGGAAGAATTTCACTAAACCACTAAACCACTAAACGAATAAACCACTATACGAACAAACTGCTAAACCATTAAACCAATAAACCCCTAAACCACACTTTAACCATTAACCGTTAACCAAATAACCTTTAATAGAGATGTCAAAACACAAATTAGAGCGATTCGCGGAGAACGCGACATTTGAGAATTTGTTCCAGCACACGGAATATGACAGGGTAGGGAAGGAGTTCCCGCTTCGTGGGCGCTGGCGTGAGGATTATTTTCACAATGACCGTCCCATCGTGCTGGAGTTGGGATGCGGCAAGGGGGAGTATACGCTGGCGATGTCGAAGCGGTTTCCCGAGCGCAACTACATCGGCATAGACCGTAAGGGGGCGCGATTGTGGCGGGGCTGCAAGGACGCGATAGAGCAGGGATTGGAAAATGTCGCTTTTCTGCGCATTACCATCGACCATATCGGCTGGTATTTTGCGCCGGGTGAGGTGGATGAAATCTGGGTGACGTTCCCGGACCCGCAAATCAGGAAAGAACGCAAACGTCTGGTGGGTCCCCATTTCGTCAACGACTTTTACCGCAACATATGGCCCGAAAACGGCGGTATTTTGCATTTGAAGACCGACAGCGACTTTCTTTACGAATATCTTCTGGAGACTGCGAAAACGGAGCGTTGGGAGGTTTTGGAAGATGTTCCGGATGTTTACGCCGGCGGTGCCGATCCGCTGTTGACGGAGGTGCAGACGTTTTACGAGAAGATGTGGTTGGCGGAGGGGAAGACGATACGGTATGTGAGACTTAAGACTTGAGACTTGAGACTTGAGACTTGAGACGTAAGACTTAAGACTTTAGACTTAGGACTTTAGACTTAGGACTATTTTGTAGGATTTTCGAGTAGTTTTACTTTTTGGTATCGTAATCCTTTAAGTAACTTATAGACATCTTTTATTTTTTCATTACATAACTTTAGTTGATCTTCGGTAATATAATTCAAATCAAAAGCCAATGTCAGTTGGCAATACACTTCCATCAAAGATCCAAGGGCGATTTCTATGAAGTGGATTTGTTCTTTTATAGAGTAACGTGCATTTCCTTCTGCAAAATTTGATGATACAGAGATAATAGCACGCCTGATTTGATCCCCTAAACCATATTTTTCAAATGAGGGGAATGCTGATTGTACACGATATATGTACGCTGTGAGTTCTCGAGATTTTTTCCAAACTTCCAGATTTTCAAATGAATATGTGCTCATATTAAATAATATTTTGTTAAACAATAATTTCTGCAAATATAATCTTTTTATAAAAGCAACCACAATTTGTAATAAATTTTACCTCTTTAGTCTAAAATAAGTCTCAAGTCTCACGTCTCAAGTTAAAAAAAGTCTTACGTCTCAAGTCTTAAGTCTCAATATATTTTGTAATTTTGCGGCGACAAATTTTAAGTTTGCACTTTCAAATTTCAAATACAAATAATAATTCAAACCAATATGAAAGAAACCGTTTACAGAGCGAAACATGAGGCGTTGGGCGCCAAAATGGAGGAATTTGCCGGCTTTTACATGCCGATCCAGTACGACAGCATCACCAACGAGCACCTGCAGGTGCGCAACAAGGTGGGCGTGTTCGACGTTTCACACATGGGTGAGTTTACCGTGAAGGGTCCCAAGGCGCTGGCGTTGCTGCAGCATATCACCACGAATGACGTCGCTGCGTTGTTCCCGGGCAAGGTGCAGTACAGTTGCTTCCCCAACGGCAAGGGCGGCATTGTGGACGACCTGCTGGTCTATAACCTCCACGACGAGGATTACCTGTTAGTGGTGAACGCTGCCAACATTGACAAAGACTGGGCTTGGGTTGTGGAGCAGAACAAGGCTTTCGGTGCCGACATTGAGAACATCTCCGACAGCATTTCCCAGTTGGCCGTGCAAGGTCCTCTCGCGCTCAAGGCGATGCAGAAGCTGACCAGTGCCAACGTCGTTGACATGGAGTATTACACCAACCAAATCATCACGTTTGCGGGCATCGACAACATCCTGTTCTCTACTACGGGTTATACGGGCAGCGGCGGATGCGAGATCTACTTCAAGAACGAGGATGCGATGAAGATTTGGGATGCCGTGTTTGAAGCCGGTGCCGAATTCGACATCAAACCGATTGGTTTGGGTGCGCGCGACACGTTGCGTTTAGAGATGGGCTTCTGCTTGTACGGTCACGAAATTGACGACACGATCTCCCCGATTGAGGCCGGTTTGGGCTGGATTACGAAATTCGTAGACGGCAAAGACTTCATCGACCGTAAGTTCATGGAAGACCTGAAAGCCAACGGCGTGACCCGCAGAATTGCCGGCTTCGAGTTGATCGACCGCGGCATTCCGAGAAACGGCTATGAAGTATGCGACGCTGAGGGCAACGTCATCGGCGAGGTGCGCTCGGGCACTTTCGGACCGTCCGTGAACAAGGGCATCGGTACCGCGCTCATCAAGAAAGAGTTTGCGAAAGCCGGCACGGAAATTTTCATCAAGGTGAGAAACCGCCTGCTGAAGGCCATTACGGTTAAGATGCCGTTCTACAAACCGGAATAACGGCGGAATTTTTCGTAAAAAAAGAAAAGTGCGGAAACTGTAAAGTTGTCCGCACTTTTTTGTTCGCGTAATTAATATTGCTCTATTAGTCGAAATTGACTTGCGGAGCGGTTTCGGCTCCGGCTTGTGCTTTGAAGTAGGGCTTTGGATCAAAGCCGAAGATCTTGGCCGTAATCAATTCCGGAAATGATTTGATGTACTTGTTGTAATCTTGGGCGGTTTCGTTGAACTTGCGACGCTCGACGGCGATACGGTTTTCGGTGCCTTCGAGTTGGACTTGCAGGTCTCTGAAATTCTCGTTTGCCTTGAGTTCGGGATAGGCTTCCACCACGACCATCAGTTTGGACATGGCTGAACTCACGTTGTCCTGCGCCTGTTGGAACTTCTCAAGGTCCGCTTCCGTCATGTTGGACGGGTCGATCTGCACGGAAGTGGCTTTAGAGCGGGCTTCGATAACGGCTTGCAGGGTAGAGCTTTCGTGTTTGGCATACCCTTTGACCACATTGACGAGGTTGGGGATAAGGTCGGCTCTGCGTTGGTATTGGTTTTCCACGTTGGCCCATGCGCTTTCTGTCGCCTCTTGTTTTTCCACCATGGTGTTGTATCCGCAACTGGTGAAAAGGAAAGCGAATGCCAAGATCAGGCAATTGGTAATACGTCTTTTCATTTTGTTTGATTTTTGATAATATAATAATAAAAATTTACATAATAATTGTCAAAGGTTTTGACGCTGCAAAAATAATAAAAATAACCACGTTGGAAACACAATAATTTATGGCAGTTATAGGGATTTTACGATGCGAAGAGTAATAGGCCGTATATACAAAAGCCGTCGGGCAGAAACCTGTCCGACGGCTTTTTAACACACTATTCTAGGTTGAGATTAGAAACCGAGAATCTGTCGAGCTTCTTCATACTCCATAGTGCGGAATTTGCAAAGTGCGTTCATCAAACGGAAAGCACCTCTTTCCATGTCAGAGTATTCATTGTCGGAGAGCATGGTCATGATTGTCAAGGCTTGGGCCTCGTCGCGGGTAGCATCGTCCGAAGTGCGGAGAAGGTTGATAGCTTCAAGAATATCCATTTCTTTGAAACGCTCGATGACGGCTTCTTTTTGCTCGTCGGTCATGTTGAAGGTGTCCAACTCTTTTCTGAGGACTGCCCATTCTGCATCGGCCATTTCATCGGTGCTTGCAGTGTAGAATGCCACGTTCAGTGCAGCTGCTAAAGTTTCTTTGTTCATTTTTTTAATTTTAGTTTAATAATGTGATTAATAAAAGGTGTATGCTATTCTGATGATTAAGCGCGGCAAATTTACATAATTTTTTTTAACGTCCGTTTTTTTGATAAGGATTTTTGACAATTATTATAAGACTTACCCTGTTTATGGATAACTGTTCACCAAAAAATACTATTTTTGCCGCAGAAAAAACCGCCGACAGGCATTGACTATAAATCTATATATTATTGATATATAATACCTTAAGAAGCCTCGTAGAGGCGAAACGCACGCAGTGCAAGTAACCCCATACAAGCGGAACGAAGTGGAGCGCAGTGTGGGGCATTCCAAAAAGGGCTGAAAGCCCGACCTATGCTAACCCAGGGTGAACGGGGTGAGCCTAGGGAGCCTCGAAGGGGTGAAACGTGCGAAGCCTCAGTGTGGACTCTGTAGAATAACAAATAGAATATGGAAAAATACGGCAAACTGTACCTGATTCCCACTCCCATCGCGGAGGGCGCGTTCGGCTCCTTCTTCCCGTCGGTGAACGCGGACATCATCAATGAAACGGACTACTACATCGTAGAGGCGTTGCGAACGGCGCGGCGGTTCCTGCGTTACGCGGGTATCCGCAAGCCCATCGACGAACTTACCTTCTTCGAGTTGAACGAGCACACGCAGGGTGTGGAATTGAACGACTATTTGCAGCCGTGTTTAGAAGGCAAGAATGTGGCGGTGATGTCGGAAGCGGGGGTGCCGTGCGTGGCCGATCCCGGGCACAAGGCCGTGGAGAAGGCGCACCAGTTGGGCATCGAGGTTGTGCCGCTCATTGGGCCGAGTTCGCTGATTCTCGCGCTGATGGGCAGCGGTATGAACGGGCAGAGTTTCGTGTTTCACGGCTATCTGCCTGCCGAACAATATGATAGGGAGAAGAAACTTGTTGAGATCGAGTCTGTTGCGGTAAAGATGGGGCAGACGCAGATGTTCATAGAGACTCCCTACCGCAACAACCGGATGACGGCTTCTATCTGCAAGGTGTTGCAGCCGGCCACGCGAGTGTGCATTGCTGCCAACCTGACTGGCGATAATGCGTTGTTGAAGACGCAATCGGTGTCAAAATGGCGCAAATATTTCGATCGGGGTGAGAACCAGTTGGGTAAAGTCCCGTGCATATATCTGATTAACAGATAGATAAAATTTTTTATCAAAAGGGTCGGGGATAACGAAAAAAGTGTATTTTTGCGCCGTCATTTTCGGATGACAAGTTCATTGGAAAATGTGCTGCCATGGTGGTGGAATGGTAGACACGAGGGACTTAAAATCCCTTGCCCGCAAGGGCGTGTGGGTTCAAGTCCCACCCGTGGTACGATAAGCGGAAGTAGCTCAGTTGGTAGAGCACAACCTTGCCAAGGTTGGGGTCGCGAGTTCGAGTCTCGTTTTCCGCTCTCTGTAGAGACGCAATGTGTTGCGTCTCTATTTGTTTTAAAACAATAAAAATCAGCAAATTACGGACGTAGTTTGCTGATTTTTGCGTTTGAATCGGGACAGAAACGGAACAAGTCATGTTTTTGTGGTTTGCTGGACAAGCCTCAAAAAAAAAATGTCTAATTCATCAAACAGGTTAGCCGTATCTTCGGCGTATTCAGCTGTCAATTATCTGCCAGCAACATTGAAAACCAACAAATCAGGTTGGTTAATTGAGTACTACGTGGAGAATCCTCAAACACAGGAACTCTCCCGCAAACGCATCAAATTACAGAGGCTTCTCAGCCGCTACTCCTCGAAGACGGAGGCGAAGAAGCATATCAACAACATCATTGTGGCGCTGAACATGAAGCTGTCCACGGGTTGGAATCCTTACTTTCAAGGCGAGGACTCTCGCATGTACACTCCTATACAAAAGGTGTTGGAGCAGTATCGCGTAGAGGTCGCACGGGAGCATAGGAAATCCACCGCCGAATCCTACATCTCTTTCTCCAAGATTTTTGAGGATTGGATAAAGCGGAATTCTCCGAACATCTATTCCTCAATGATTTCCCACAGTATGATTGTCCGCTTCATGGACGATGTGCAAAAAGAACGTGGCGGACGCAGGGGCGGTGAAATCTCCCCTCGCACATACAACAACTATATAAAGAACGGCGGCGCGTTCTTCTCGTGGATGATCAGCAAGTGTTACTGCAAGGAGAACCATTTCCAGAAAATCAAAACCAAGAAGGTGACGGAGAAGAAGCGCGTGCTCATTCCCAGTGAGAAGCGTGTGCAGATACAACAGTATCTTGTGGAGAAGAATCCGGGCTACCTCGCTTTCCTCGAACTGATATACGGTGCGTTGCTCCGTCCAAAGGAAATATTGATGCTGAAAGTCGGCGATGTGTCTTTTAAGGAGAAGACCATCACCGTGAGAGCGGAAGTCTCCAAGAACGGCAAGCAGCGTGTTGTGCCGATGACAAAGGAGATCGAGCATATTTTGTTCAGAATGAACCCTTACGAATACCCGTCCGAGTTCTTCCTCTTCAGCAAGGAACAGCGACCTGGCAGGGAGCAGATGGTGCCCAAATATTACAGGAAGTTCTGGGATAAGCTGCGCAAGGAGTTCAACCTGCCGCTGGAGATGCAGCAGTATTCGCTGCGCGATACGGGCATCACGGAAATGCTCAAGAACGGACTCGACCCGCTCTCCGTCAAGCAGCTGGCCGACCACTACTCCCTCTCAATGACCACCATCTATTCCAACCATGCCGACCCGCACCTCAAGGAGCTGATTCGGGAGAAGGCACCTGGGTTCACGTCGAATAATGTGAGGTCGTAAAGAATTATATGTGTTTTGCTTTTACCGACAGAATCCTTAGGGATAGTTTTACATTAGTTTTATCAAATCCCCCACATCGGGTAAGGCTTTGCGAATGTGTTCTGGCATGTCATCAGCCGTTTTATAGGTGGCTACACCCATGGGTTTGCTATAGTCGCGTATCATAAACTCAACATATTCACGATTCGCAGATTTGCATAGCACCATGCCGATGCTCGGGTTTTCATGCGGCTTCCGTATCTTCTCGTCAAGGATGGTCAGATAACCCATCAGTTGACCCAAATAGCTGGTCTTGAACTCTCCAGTTTTCAGCTCGATCACGACCATTGCATTCAATTCGCGATTGAAAAACAGCAGGTCTGGAAAATGTTCAACACCATACACCTCCAATAACTGTTGATTTCCCATGAAAGTGAAGTCTCGACCGATGGTCATAATAAAGTTCTTAACTTTATTCACAATCTCCTTTTCCACAACTCGTTCGTCCACGTCAATGCTATCACGCAAACCAATCTCTTCCACGTTAATGTAATCCAGCAGGTAAGAGTCCTTGAACATCATCACAGCCTTACGCTTTATTGTATCATCGGAAATTGTTTGACTGAAGTTGCTGGGCATCTGGTCGCGATGAGCATAGGCATCGTCCTTCATCAATGTCGTAAGCCTCTTTTCTTGGATATGTTCCTCTGCTGTACGATGGATATAGTAGTAGCGGGCATACAAATCTTTTGTTCCCTCAATAATCCTGATGTGGTGCGTGAAGGGAACCCTAAAAAAATCTTCTACTGGAAAATCTTTTGTATCTGGTATTTGTATGGATTGATGTACATCTATCTGGTAGTCAATACTTTTAAATTCGACAATTGCACTTGTCGAATTTGCTGTTGATTTTGGGGCAATGTCTAGAGAAACGTCATCTTCTAAATCGGCAAGTGCGATTGTCGAATTGGATGATTCGTCAGTTACAACAGACGAATCAGGATCAAGCATAGACCAGTTTTCATAAAACTTGCGCATATTCTTTAAAGCCGATGCTGAATATCCCCTCAGTCCTGGCAATTCTCGGCGCAGTTGTGAACTGATGGCCTCCAAAGCGCCAGTGCCCCAAAATCCCTTTCGAGTATTGAGAGACACATACTTGCCAATGCCGAAATACACGGCCAATTGAACGCGGTTCACTCCCTTGACAGCTTCATACTGTCCTTCAAGAATGGCTTTCTTGATGGCCTCCACTGCCTGTCGCAGTCCTATGGATATATGATTCTCTTGCTCCATACGATTATTCTGAATATAAGGCCGCAAAGTTACAAAAAATACGCAAAAGCAGGCTGCATGTCCGAAGCGGCGACTGACCTCCAACATCGTTTGTCATAAGAGTAGTTCCTACGATGTATTAGATAGAAGAAAGAATCTTTCCTTTATGAATTTGAAACGACATCGTATTGTGGATTAAGACCGATATATGAAGGATTCCGCATAACATTTCTCAATTTTTATGTGCAAATCGTTCAACCGAGAAATCATATTATAATCTTGGCTGTTGTATCTATAAAGATCTCTGAATGCTACTCTTGAAATCAGCATTCCTTCTCCTGTGTCGTTGTTTATGGTAACAGTAAGCATATCATCCATTGGCATTTTTGGTAGGGTATTGACAAGCAAAGATTCGCATAGCAATGATATGAACAAGTTGTAAATATCATCAAGACTAAAAAATGCAACCACAAAATCAAATGATTCTACATGGTTATCATGCACCAAAATATCTGGCTCTCCAACTCCCACAAAATAGCACCTCCACATCATGCTTCCAAACATAAGCTGGTACAGCACCCGCCAAAACTCTTCTTCACACTCTTCAAATTGTGGGTGTCTGTATTCAACAGGGATGAAAAATTGATAATAACAGAGGTAAGCGGATGACTCCTTAAATGCATTAACCAATGATGCAAATAAAACTTTCAAAGTGATACGATTAGAGTCGCTTTGAAACCCTAAGCCTAAAAAGGGGGAATTGCTATCTTGTGACGAATAATTGAATTCCTCCGCTAAAAGTTCCGTGTAATCTGCATTCATATTTAAAAAAGTCATCATCTCTTTCTAAAATTGACGTAAACATCCCAAAATTAATCGCTGCACCTTCTGATCGGCCAGTTATCTCCATGCGACTCTTTACGAGATATTTGCCTGCGCTTAGAGGTGCACAATTCAAGCCCCTACCACATAGGGCTGACCAAACAATTTTGTTCAGTGCGGATGAGCGAAGCTTATTCTTGTTTGAAAAGACCGATTTGAATGAACTGTTGATCATTCCTGATGAGGAACTAAAGTCTCTTGAATTCCAATCAAAATGTCAAAATTCTAAATTGTCAGAGTATAATGCAACATGAACAATATATAAACTAATACGCAATATATAGTCCAGTACTTTTTATTAACTCTTGAAACCTTCTGTTTATTTCAATAAGAGATTTGTATTTACTTAAATTATTCCTTTTGTATTCATTGAAGGCACTCCTTATTTTCTGTTTTGTAAACAAGCCGTGCGGTTTCCTCGCACTAAAATATCCATCTAGCCAATATGTCGAATATAAAGATTTGTAACCTTCTGCGATTTTGGATAAACTTTTGCCAAAATACATATAGAAACAAAACAAGGCATTTTCAAAAGATGACAAAGTTTTAATTCTATCATCAAAAATCCCTCTATTACATTGGCTGGCAAAATTACGTAAATCATCAATGTAAGATGCCACATCTGGAATACCTTTCATTGATACTAAAACTCTCTCATGTGAACTCTTTATTTTGTTTTCAGAGTCGTAACTCTCAATTAAAACGTGCCCTGGTATTTTAAAAGTGTCGCTATACTCATTATCTGAATAATAACTAATAACCATAGAACTACTAGTAGAAATCGACAGTGCTTCTCTATATAACGCCGAAACATGTTGATAAACTTTTAGTTCGCTATTTATACGGTTCTCTATATAAGCAACGTCCTTTAACCTTCTCTTCAGATAACTCATGTCTTCTTCTTTTTTCCTTTGAGCCATCTTAATCCTTTCTTCATCTTCCTTAGCTTTTTTCTTCTTTTCTTCTTCTGCTTTCCACGCTATAAAAGCGGGATCCGTGGCTTTCTTGAAACGGAGCCATTCTTCATATTGCGGATCAAGAACTTGTCTGGTGACATTAGGACGAATTCTTTGTTGCTCTTGAGACCTAATCAACCTTTCTTGATTTGCAATAATCTGCTGGTTTTGAGCCAACGCTCGTTCTCTATCTTCTATGGACTGAAGATAATTCTGATAAGCTTCAGCTTCAGCGTAGGAATAAAACTCTTTTCTTCCTTCGCTTTTACCATCACTACGAACGACTACATAATAAATTCTATCATGCGCGTCCTCATATGCCAATATTCTAGCCATAACTACAAATAAAGGGACCTCTAATTATATATATATATTCGTTTTTTTGTGTCATTTTGTCCGTTTTTGCGAAGTCCGTTAAAAAAAGCGAACAAAACGACACTGCAAATTTACACTTTTATTGACACACTACTAGAGGGATAAATTCTAAACTCAATTAATTGGTGTTGCAATGTTTTTTGCTGATTTCTATGATATTATATTCTTCTTTCCCAATTAGATCTCAAAAGCTATTATCAAATCAAAAATAACGCTTATAAGATACCGTTTGAACATAAGTTATATTTGATTTTCAAAACATTAGCGCATCACCACTAATTTCTTTCTAAAAGTCAGTTGTTGTACATTCGCCACTTATCGAATCTTCAGCGTCAAAATGGTTAATGCAGCGAGAATGAGTGTAACGATGCAGAAACGCAGCACAATCTTTACCTCGTGATGCTTTTCGTTACTCCCTTTGAAAAGAACCGTACATGTAGGATCTCTTTTCAGCACATCATCCATAGAGGTACGGAAATGGTCGTGAATAGGAGTTGCTTTCCAGATTCGCCCACGACGTCCGTGCTTCTTGCAATATTTATAATACCTCGTCTGTAAAATCACCGAAACGCTCTCCATCAGGAACACGCCGCAAAGAAGCGGCATCATCAGTTCCTTGTGGATGACCATCGCACTCACACCAATAATCCCGCCAATGGCGAGACTGCCCGTGTCGCCAAGAAACACTTGCGCGGGGAATCCGTTCCACCACAAATAGCCCACCAAAGCACCGACAAACGATGCAAGGAAGACAACCAGTTCCTCGGAACCAGGGATATACATCACATTGAAATACTCCGTCAACACCACATTACTGCTCATATAGGCCAACAGCAAAAGGGCTATGGCGATGATGGCCGAGTTGCCTGCACACATGCCATCCATCCCATCGTTGAGGTTAGCCCCGTTGCTTACCGCTGCCACCACAAATGCAGTCAATAGCACAAAGAAGATCCAGCCTGCGCGGTACATATTCTTCTCGCCAAGCCACGAGAACAAGTCCGCATAGTTGAAATTGTGGTGTTTCACAAACGGGATAGTGGTTTGCGTGGATTTTATTTCTGGGCTCTTATCTACTACCACGATATTGTTCTCAATGTGGCTGCTCACCACCTCGTTCATCGTCACTGCGGGACTGAAACGCAGGGTCAGCCCGACAATCAGTCCGAGCGTCACCTGTCCAGCAATTTTCACCCAACCGTTCAGTCCAGCCTTGTTCTTGCGGAAGGTCTTGATGTAGTCATCCGCAAATCCAAGTGCGCCCATCAAAACGGTGCTGACGAGCAATAGAATCATGTAGATGTTAGACAATTTGCCCAATAGCAGACAGGGCACCAAGATGGCCGCGATGACGATGAGCCCGCCCATTGTAGGCGTATTCTTCTTGTCCTTACCCGCCGGATCGATTTTCTCGTCACGTTGGGTTTCATAAAACTGATGACGTTTCATCCAACGGATGAACCACTTTCCGAACCAGATGCTGATGCACAGCGCCACCACCCCGGCTATGATGGCGCGGAAAGAAATGTAAGTGAACAGTCTTGCGCCAGGGAAATTGTTGAAATGGGTAAACAATGAATAGAACATGATAAATTGTTGTTTAATTTCGTGTTTCGTTTCTATTTGTCCAGATATTTTTGAGGAACAGTTTCTGTAAGCCACACACCGTTTCGAGAGAGCCAAAAACGGTATCCATCTTCCCACATTTTTCGGGCGGCGACTTTCAGAATGGCCACTTCTCCTTTTCTGCGGCCACCAACTTTCACGGCAGTATCCTCATCAACAGACAAGTGTACATGAAGGCGATCCATCTGAAGAATACCGTTTTCCATAATGGATGGAATATTTGTGACTAAGGTGCCATGATACAGGTACTCTGGCGGCATCGCCTCTTCCAGTTCGACATCCACTTTTACACTGTGTCCCTGGCGAGCGCGGATATATTGACTGTCTATCGAGAACTCGAAGCGTTGTTTATTGCTATTCGCAACAATGGACACAAGCTCCTCACGAGAGAAACCATGGTTTTCAATGAGGTCATGTACCGCTCTCCAACCGCGGATGTCTATGTTGGGGTCGTGACGTAAGAGGTACGCCAATCGTTTTTCTTTATGAATGAGATCTGTCATAATTGTTTACGTCGTTTTTTTGATAACATATGCACCGGATGGCAAAAGTGGGTGCTTAGTTGCTTTAAATCACCTCTTTTTGGCCTCTCTCGCAATGGAGGCATACTTTTTCAAGTTTTCGGCATCCCCTTTCACATTGTAATAATGGCATAAAACTTCAGAAACGTGAATCAGGTACTCATCCCAATCTTCATTCGGTCCGAGTTTTTCAGTGGCTTCTAACAATTCGTCTATCATATATCGGAGAATGGAAATAACCTCCTTCTCGCGCTGTTCCATGACGTAAAAAGCGCCTAAGCGATGTAACACGGAAGCACGTGCCAAAATATTGATATGGTGAGTATGATTACACATCTCTTCGGACAAACACAGGTAACGACAGCATTGCTCTTTTGTTATTGTCTCATCCCTGATAGACTCCGCCACTTTGTTTTCAAAGAGGAAGTAATCGGCTATCACGCACGAATCGACAACCTTACTTTCATAGGTTAATGCCGGGTGTAAACCTGTGTCATCCAACTCGTAGGCACGCATTCTGTAACCTGACCTGCTAAACTTGTAGTCGCTGTTTCCCCAAACATAGTACACGATGGAATCATCTTTTTTGAAAGTGTTTACAATGAGCGGGGACAATGTATAGTAACGAGCCTCGGCCCATTCAGTCCCGGCCACACGCACTTCGCCGTTGTGCTTGTATTGGACAAGCATGGATGGCGACTGTTGCACGAAATCGTTGGGCACCCCGATAAAACGTGCCGACCCTTCTTCGGAAGTGACTATCGGGCTTATAACTTCCTCTTTCAGAAGCGAATCGAACGGATAATCCATTGACGACGGCTCTGTTTGGAGGACTTTTCCAAGCGCGTCAAAGAGGTAGCGGCCTGGTATTTCGTCCAACAGTTTCCATTCCGCCTCCTCCATGGACGAGAAGGTCATTTCGATGGGTTCTTGGGAGTTTTGGGCAAGCCAAATACTCTTCTGGGGGAACTTTGAGGGAAAACTTGGTGTGGTCATAGCTGTTAAATTTTATTATCCAGATTCAGAGATTTCATATCTTCTTACGCGCCCAAATCCAAATAGTAAAGTTCAGTGAAACTCTCATTTCCGAAAGGGTAATCACCAATCCTCATTATGTTTGAAATGGATGCAGTTATCAGGTATTGGTTGATAGCGACGCCATCATTACGGTGAGTAACAATGTACTTCAATGTGGTCTCCGCAATCTTGAGCCGTTTTTCATTATATAATTTGTTTGGGATAGGCGACCAAGTGGAAGGTCCATAATTCATATCATGTAATTGCACGCCACAACGCCATATCCTCCACAAAAAGAATAAGTAGGGCGAATATCTACCATCATCTAACAATTCTTCTATCAGTTCGAAGTCAGTTCTATAGAATCCCACATAATACACGTATTTCATCGTATAGGCACACTTTTTGTCAAAATCCTTCTCTTTCTTGATGTTTTCGAGAATAAATGAGATATCTTTTTGCACCTCCTTTGTTCCTAAATTATCCGCAGTTATTTCTTTTGTGGCAATCTTGTCAAACAGGGCTTTTGATTGTTTCGAAAAATCCAATGCATTCCAATAAGCCTCCGTTGACACGTTGGAATAATTGCTTATATGAAATCGGGTGGACAACACGGAATCTAGACAATTCAGACTGTCTGCGAATTGGCGGTAGAGTAAAGAGTCTGAATAGTCAACATGTTCGGAAAAAAATTTTCGTCCTAAAGCGAGACATTGGGCGAATCTTTCCTTAATGTCCTCTGTTTTCAATATGTTTATGTCCGCACACTTTAGAGATTCCAGTGCTATTTCAAACTCCTCATATCTTTTCCACACATCCACCACAGACCTTATGCCGTTCAGCAAGACAAACGAGTTATACACTTCCACCATATCATCAAAGAAAGCGTCTTGCGGCCATTGTTCTCTTGACATGTAATTGCAAAACAAGTCTTCACCCGAGTCGGAGTACTCGTCGCCCCAAGTGTCGTATTCTCCAGAGAAGGTTTCTTCAGTTGCTTTGGCTTTGTTGTCGCAGGAGGAGGCGACTGTGGCGGTGAAAAGCATTGCCGCGATGATAAGGATAATTCTTGTCGGTTTCATAACATGATCCATTTTTAATGACTAATTCTAAAACGGTGGCAAAAGTATCTATTTTCTTAAATGAACTTTTGCCGCAACGAAGAATATTGTATGAAATGGTCAAATTAAGGTATAAAGTTAGGTTGTGTCATCTTCCTCCGCTGTTTCCAACAACAAATCACACAATTTCACCATCCTCTCTCTCCACCGCCTTCACCCCGCAGAAGTCCAACCTCACTAGGGTTGCATTTTGTCAGCCGAACATCAGCAAAGGAGCGTTTCTGCGATGCGCACGCGCTTGTTGGCTTTGCTCGATCACGATAGCATATAGTCCCTTTTCGGATAGCTAACGCTTATTGTCCCCAACACCGTCTAAGCTGTTCTCTTTTGCAACGATAGCCTGAATTGTCAGCCAAACGAAGTATATTATCTTTGAAAATCGGAAGCAGGTGGAACAACATATCTGACACAAGATCATCAGGCATTCCGTAGAAGGCTTCTGCTATTCCTCCGGCAATGCAGGCTTGAGTATCGGCATCTCCGCCTAGTGAAACAGCCAAACGTATAGCAGTTTCATAGTCAGTACTGTCAAGAAATGCGATGATCGCTTCAGGAACTGATTTCTGACACGACACTTCAAACTTGTATGAGGGACGGATTTGTTCGATGGTACGATCAAGGTCATATTCAAACTTTTTGGAGATGTACTCCTTTATTTCCTCCTTGCTTGCCCCGTTTCGAGCCATAAAGATGGCTGCAGCAGTAGCCTGAGCACCTTTGATGCCTTCGGGATGGTTGTGAGTGATGGAGGCTGAAACCTCAGCCACACGCTCAGTCTCTTCCAAGGTGTTAAACATCCATCCTATCGCGCTCACACGCATAGCCGAACCATTGCCCCAAGAATTATAAGGTCTTCGTTTGCCATCGGGCCAAAGTTTTTCAGGCCGGAATAGCCAATCAAAAAATTTGCCGCCATAACCTGCATTAGTGTCCAACTCGCCATATTTCACCATCTTTTGTTCCAATATTTCGTGCGATTGATTTGAATCATCAAGCAACCATTCAGCCACCGCTATTGTCATTACCGAATCGTCCGTATAGCGGCATCCACGTCCAAACAGATCAAAATCCGTGCTTTTGATGCTGTTAAATTCAAATCGAGACCCGATAATATCTCCTGTAATTGCGCCTAACATAATGAATAATATATTAAGGATGAATAAAATTGTCAAAATATTTTGGCGGAACCACCATCATCAGCCACACATTTGGTGGCAAAAGTAGTAATTATCTCTAATTAGCTCTTGTTGCGAAGCGATTTTTTGCACAAAGTAGGTTGTCTAATATATGAAATAAGTGTATTAACAATTACGTCATGTACCAATTATCAATCCTGAAAAATAGCGATGGCCGTGACTGTCAAGGTGTCTTCTTTGCCTGTTCCGTCGTCTGTGAATCCCATCAGGATGGAATTATCTTGGGAACTGTGCAAAAAAAGTACCTCTTCAATAGTACTATATTCTCTCCATGTAGGTTCGAAATTTTCAGCGGTAAATTGAATGTGCAGTATCAGACCCTTGACTTGATTTAACGGGCAGTTTGCCAATTTGAAGCGCTCTACCAACAGAGCCATGGCCCGTTCAGCACGGTCTAAGCCACTACTTTCCACCTCAACAACAATGGCACCGTTACCAACTTGAAGCATAGTGACCATATCGTTCATGTCAACAGGAGTGTATTTGTAATCAGCTACAATCTTATGGACATGCCTATAGATGTCGTGAATACACTGCTCGTTTATCTCCCTCTCGGTTCCATTGACTCCAATCACCTTTTTTATTTCAGGAACGCGTATGTTGTTGAACCGTTCGCTATAAACCATTTCGTTTTCGATAATATTCATATTTTTCATTTAACAAGTATAAAAAAAACTTTGATGTATCTTTGGGACAAGAACTCAAGTTAACGTTCTGGGTTATCCAATATTATTTCTGATTCGAAGTATTGCTCTTGGAACTTCAACTGTTCCATGATTTCTTCCCATGTAAAAATCATGTCCTCAGGACAAACCACCCACTTGTCTTCCACATCATCTTTCCTACAGATGACGGCCACTACCTTTCCCGTAAACACCTCAACAGGCATGTCCACCCCTAAGATGTAGGCGTCCTGTTCTTCACCATCAGGAGCCATAACCCCTTTAATGTATCCGTAGTTAACAGGATAACGAAGTTCCTTGTACACAGGATGATGACTTCCCAAAGGCCTGTCAACAGTTACGGTTACTGTTTTCCCGATGATGTCTGATTTCATACTAATCTATGCTTATTGGAAAGGTTGCATACGCTCTTCGCACGGTATATGGCGAGCCATTTCTCTCCCGACACTATCATATATTGAGCAATAGGACTTTCCATCAATCACATCCTCAGGAACAATAATAACGGTATATTTGTCGGATTTAAAGCACAGTGTCTCAAGATGCATAGAGCCCTCAATGGTTCTTTCTCCAAACAGGACAATGGCAGGAGCGTCAGAGGCTTTAGTCCCCTTTTTGAAAATGGCTACTCTGAAGGAAGGCTCCGTTTCTGGATTATGATCGGTGCTGACGTCCACGCGAGCAACTGAATACTTGAGACTCGGATAATCAGACTCATCAAAACAATAGCATCTGTATGGTTTCCAGTTCCCACGCAGCAACGGGTGCAGGCGGGACATATCCTTCTTTCTCAGATATTCAGCATAACTTTGTTCGAGTGGCGAAGAATAGTTGATGCAGATAACAGGATCTGTATCCCATATCTCTCCGTCAAGTATCATACTACCACGCCAGCCAACGTTGCTCCACGAGTTGGAGTCGAGTTTTGCTATCTTCTGTCGGAACTGTTTGTCAAAGAGAGTGTCAAAATAGTGAACCATTTGTCCCTCTGTTGCAATATCGGGCAAAGGATATGGGCGACTTAAGGGATACGAGACCATTTTGGCAAACATCTTCTTGTCGCCATTTGCGATTGCCTCAAGAATCATTTGATGGTACTTCGTATCGCTCAAAGTGTCGGAGAAATGCGACAAGCCGGGACTATCTTCATCCATAACCATGTCCGCAGTGTCCGTTTCGATCGGAGCATTCTTGTCCAAAGATATGTGCCCGCAAGAACAGAGTGATATGGCGACTACGGGCAAAACAAGGTACATTACTTTTGGTTTCAAAATATGACCGTTTTAAGTGAACTTGACAATGATTGATTCAAAAACAGTGGCAAAAGTATCATTTATCTAAAACGAGCCCTTACTGCATGACGGAATAATAATGAATCGGTTAATATGTTGTATCGGATATGAAACCTTTCACCTCATATCAATTATATCAATGCGAGATAATATTTTAGACACAAAGTCATTATTTGAAAAACAGATTTTATCAAGAATAAAATGATTCTTACCATACCACATCAGAGGGAACCGTTCAAAGCCAAGAGCCAACAACATTTTTGTTGATCGTATATTATAATGAAATGTGCTAGCATACAATAGAGAATCAGAATGATTATAAAAAAACAACGTCATCATTGATACGCAAGCATATATTCCATATCCACTATTGAAGAACTGAGGCAATATTCCACCATTGAAAGCGTAAGTCTCTTTAGGACATTCGAATGGGTATCGATCATATTTCAAAAAGTTGCAAAAACCAATCACTTTGAAAGACGGCCTTATATCGGACGTGTTATAAAGTACAATATAATTTTCACCACCATTTTTTGTGTCTTCTAACAACTTACCAAATGAACAGCGAACATCTATGTTTTTATCCCCAAATATACAACGCTTAAATTCATCATTTTTATAACATAGTTGATAGATGTTAATATCATCTTCCTCTAACTTTCTAATCCCTATTTTCATAAATCAATCACTTCGTTTAGTTGTGGGATGATTTTTTTTATTCCTTCGATTATTTTATAACACCTTAACCGTGTTGGGTTGTCAACAATAGACCCCTCATTCCCAAACAAAGCCCGTATTCGTTTATATTCAAAATCTGCAACGATAGCAAATCTTTTTTTATGATATTTACACATGATCATATCCCTCAATGCAGGATGTCCCCTTTCTATGTAGTTCGCGCCATAACAGGTAGGACATATTCTCAAAAAAGCACAATTACCACATTCTTCTGAGATGTACGATTCTGGATTAGTAAAATCATAGAGTTCTGATGCTTTGGATTTCTCTTGACCACATACAGATGGAAAAAAAAGATGACAAGGATATAATTGATCAGTATCAATATTATATGAAGGAGCCTCTCCAATCCCGCACCATTTTTGTGGCATGGTGATTTCTAATATCTTAAAAAAAGGAACATTGAATAACGAACATGGTTTTATTAGAGGATGGTCAAGATAGAACTTTTCCAACTTGACTAATTCCTGTTGAAAAACATTTAACAACACTTCATTTCCCCAATTGGTCATCTCGGATAGATTGGCGCGAATGTCAGGGATCCCCATTTCATGTAAAAAAATTATCCCAGCAGCCAAAGTGGTTATTGTCTTGGGGCTAATAGTCATTTTAACTCCTTGATGGGGCCATGCCTTTATAAAAAAAGGGATATCTATCAAATCAAATGAGTTGCTTCTATTAGCGTTATGCATATCTCTATTGCCATCAAGACTTAAACTACAAATAAACTTGTCCCGATGTTTGTATAGCCAACGCTGTATTTCTCCATGTATTAGAGTGCCATTAGTAGTGGCAAAACACCTATAGGGTTGTGTGAATTGTTGTCCCCACAACCATTCACACAACTCTTTGATTTTGTCAAATACAAGAAACGGTTCCCCGCCATGAAAGGAAATTGTAGTACCATCAACATTTGACGAATTTAGAATCGTGGCTATTTTGGCCTTTGCATTGTCTACATCGAATGATTTATCACTCTTGTTATTTTCGTAACAATAAACACAATTCAAATTGCAATTTTCGTTCGTTGTAATGGTAACATTACGTTTCCACTCCATAAGTCCTTATCTTGCGTGATTATCCATTGTCACCACACCCAGAACAGTAACCCGAACACGAGTCATCGCAACTACCAGAGCAGGAACCGTCGCATGTCGAGCATGTATCCATACGATACTCTTCAACTTTGCTCATGTCATCTCCCATATATGACATACCTCGAATAATCTGATCACTTAATTGATTAAAAGAAATAATATTTAACATTTTTATATTAACAACTCGCCATCACTTCATAAGGCGGATGGCCACAACCTATCATTTAAAACTTGTTGTACTACAAATGTCACTACCTTCCTCTTTGCATTCCAGCTTGATAACAAGCAGGGCAACAATAACCTCCTAACCTAAGAAGTATTCTCATAGGAAGAGTCTTTCCACATTGTTTGCATTGTCCCATCTGTTCGCCCATAATATTCTCACGCCGTGTTATATCCCATCCGGCCCCATCGGTTCTTGTTCTTATTTATCGTTGCAAAAATACATTTTTTTTATTTGACAAGCCACTATGAAAAAAATATTTGACCAGCAGTTCCCTTTTTCACCTATTCCTAACCCTCTCAACGCATAATTCAATCTCTTCCTGCCGAACGTCTCGCCTGCATCTCCTCCCACCATTCACGAATATCCTCCCAGTCCCGTTTCTTGAATGTAATTTCATAATCATCTTCATCGCTCAACCATGGAACAGGAACTGGATTGGAGGTAAGCACTGAGTCCCAATCCCGATAGTAACCTGACAATACAAAAGCGTATGCATCGCCACTTGGGCCTATATCTCCTCGGATGAAGGAGAACTCAAGATAACAATCTTTATAACCCTCATAATAATCTGTTCCGAATCCCACATAAGTTGGTTCTTCACCGAACTTAGGAAAATGAGTTTCGCCTTTATACCAGTATTCGGGTTCATAGATGATTGCTCTATAGGTGCTACCCAGGGAATCCCCGTAAACTTTCTCTAATCTTAACACGTAATTAGAGTCCGAACTCATGTAACTGCTCCACGGGTGGTCACTGTCCACATCATACATGAATGTGAACTCTTTCACTTCCATGTTATCTTCCCACAAGGAATCTGTCGGCATCACTTGTTCTGAATCGGATTCTTTGTTTGAAGCCTTCTGCTTTTTTTGTTGATACCACAGAGTAAGGCAAGGTAATAACAATGTCACGATGGAAAAAGCAACAATTCCGAGTTTCATGTCCTTTTTGCATTTCTTACAGGATTGACTTTCATTAGGCTTTGGTTTTTCACCCTCCTGTTTCATTGCTTCAGATATTGTCTCTTCTTGCTGTTGAATCACCTCTTCCTCTACCTGATATTCTACAAGAACCACTGTCACATTGTCCTTCCCACCTGCTTCGTTGGCAGCATCAATCAACGCCTGCACTTTTTCTTCAAGCGAAAGAGGTTGCTCTAATATTTCCAGAATATGGTGAGAAGTGACCAAATCTGTCAAGCCATCGGAACATAGCAAGAAGGTAGAATTGGGCAACAATGTAAACTCTTCTGCTTCCAGAAAACCAAGGTCGCTAACCCCATGTTGTCCCTCTCCCACTGCCCTACTGATTTCATTACGCCGGGGATGGTGCATAGCCTGCTCCTCAGTCAGCTCGTATTTTTCCTCACAATATCCCACAAAAGAGTGATCGTGTGAGAGCTTGCGAAGATTCCCTTGGTGAAACTGATACAGTCTAGTATCTCCCACGTGTACCATGTCAATCACTTTGCGGTTTGCATCTATCAAGGCAGAAGTGAGTACGCAACCCATGTGAGGCCGTGCCGTATCAAAACGCCGACGGTCGTAAATAGCGTTGTTAGCACAAGCAACCGCCTGCTTCAATAACTCAAGGCGCTCGCCACGGTTAAACTCTTTCAGATAAGAGGGAATTTCCCTCTGGGCGATTTCCGCCGCCACTTCTCCGCCTTCGTAGCCGCCAATACCGTCAATCACAACAGCAAGGACCGTGTTTTCGTCCAATTGTTCAGCCACGAATGCATCTTCGTTGTTTGTGCGTTGTCTTCCAACATCGGTTTTGCCGAAAAACATTATTCTTTCACTATTTTTCATCATATCAAATTGGAATTTGCTTTAAATCTAATCACTATGGCATTGTTCAAAACGATGGTGGATTTCGGATTCAACTTCTCCCACTTAACGTGGGTGGTGTCTATGCTCAAATCCACATATCTTTCATTAAGCATTGTTGGTCCCCATGCTGCCAGTTGAAAGCCATTGTCCTTATATTGGATTACAACATGAGTTCGTTTCACTTTGTCACTGTTAAGTTTGAGAATGTGTGATTCATTGCGAGTCTCTTCGCTGCCGGAAATTTCTATGTAAGTATCATACATCGACCACTCAAGATTATCCCACTGCAATGTAGCCAATTCTTTTTTCTTGTTAGAGCTCTGTGTGTTAGAGTACACGCCGCTTATAGCAGAAGGATTGTTTTGTAAGCTATTGTCAAACATGTAAATGCTTATCCCTTCTCCCAAAATCTGAGAGGCATCCAAAGCAAGTTCCTTCAATTCTTTGGTTTTAGGGTCACGAGTCATCAACGTGCTGTTGGGGTTGTGCACTATTCTCGGAGTGTTTTGAGCATATTCAATTTTGAAGGGTATGGTGTAACTTAATATCGGATTGATTTCCCCCCTTCCTATGTTGTCACCCGTTCCTATAGGGGCAAACTGGATACACCATCTTGCATCCGTTGGCGTATATTTCACTTCGGGGTACTTTTTCCCAAAATGGCCCATCACCCTATGCTTGAATTCCACCCAATGCTTCTTTCTTCTTATGATACTGTATAATCTTGCCAAAATAATCGGTCCCCATCTTTCAAAAAAGGCTATTCTGGCTTGATAGTCATCTGGATGCATCATAATGTGAAATGATGTTGGGAAAATCAACTCACTGGTTTCGTCATCAGACTCCAAATCCATCTCTTGTTTGAACATCTTCCCCAGTTTTTTCTTGATGTATTCTATGGTAATCCGCTCAGGTCTTGCTTGCGGTAGTCCATCGGGGTCAATGGACAAATTTCTCATAATATCCATAATATTAATTATTTAACTCATTAAAAACTAAAATTGTTTCTATTTCATCACCATTTTTCACGATGATCTTGTCACCGTCCCGCAATTGGAATGAGGTATATACACAATTGCAATCTATTTGCCTTCCTCCATTTATCAGGACTGTTTTACCGGGTCTAGCACCACCCTCATCCACTTGAAAGATGAATCCTTTAGTCGCATCAAACCCGATATGGGCATGGTTCCGGCTCACACAACGGTTGTGTTCAAGCAGGGGTGAATCAAGGCTGTCATCAAAAACAATGTAATTCTCCCGGAAAACACCTTTTTTCTGAGTGAAGTTCCCTCGACCAATATTGTAGGCTGGAATCTTTCCGCTTGTGATCATATCCGACGATAGCACATATTCCTTTTGAAGAGGAGAAACTTTGCCATCAAGAAACCGAATGATGGCGTTTCGGGTTAAGGAGGGTTGAATTACATCACAATCTACCACCTCCAGATACTCAAGATCGTTGTCACATATTTTGAAGGCATGTCGTCCTTCGGGTGGTATGCCCCTTTCGAATTTCACCAGTTCGAACTTATAATCCCTCATATTAGATAAATCATTGAGAATCAGGTCTCGATAGTCCTTGGTGTTGTATTGCTCGAAAACAAATGGTTGGTCACAATTGAGCCACACAACTACTTGTTTACCTTTTGTCGTATCTATTTCTTCGACAACTTTGTTGAGCGTAAGGCGGATATTGCGACACAGGGTTTCTCTGTCGTCCAAAGAAGGCACCCCTTCTTGTTTGTTATTGAACCATTTAGTGAATATTTTAAACATAATTGTTGGTTTTTTGAATTGAGACTGTTATTTGTTGGTTTTGCCTCCGATCACGTTATTCAAGGCTTTAATTTCTTTATTTTTTTCTTCAATTATTGATTCAAGATCTTTGATTCGTTTGTTTTTTTGATCTATCTGATTGTTCAAACGGGTGATTTCTGCAGAATTATCCACTGGCTTTTGCTTAGACAGTTGATTTTCGAGTTCCTTGATTCGTTTGTTTTTTTGTTCTATTTGAATGTTCAAGCGGGCGATCTCGGCAGAATTATCCACTGGCTTTTGCTTAGACAGTTGGTTTTCGAGTTCCTTGATTCGTTTGTTTTTTTGTTCTATTTGATTGTTCAAGCGGGCGACCTCGGCAGAATTATCCACTTGCTTTTGTTTAGACAGCTGGTTTTCGAGTTCTTTGATTCTCCGATCTCTTTGTGAAATCAAACCTGTCAAACGAGTGATTTCTGCCGAATTATCAACGGATGGTGTTTGCGGCCCTTTCTCATTTTGCAATCCTTCAATAATGGTTTTCAGTTCAGCTATCTCATTAGTGGCAGCATCCAAAGCCTGTTTCTTATCTTCCAATTGCCTTTTCCACTCAGCTGGATTATTGTTCCACGCATAGTAGCTCACCCCCATACCCCATAATCCAAAGAGTGTCAACAAAATCCATAACGGAGCTCGACTCTTACTTGATTTTTGTTGTAACGTTTCTAATTGCTCTTGCACATCGCGTAAGCTCTGTTGCGTATAGTTGAGAGAATTTTGCACACTGTTGAGTTGCTTGTTGAGCGATGCATTAGTATGACGCATTTCACTTAATTGGGTGTTCAATGTTTCATTATCCGACGACAAATGATCATTTTTAGACGTCAACTGTTCTATCTCAACCTCATATTTGACATTGTAGGATTCGTTACAATGAGACAACACATATTCGTACAATTCCTTACCGTTTCTGAAACGTTCATTTGGATCCTTCTTAAGACACTTCATGATGGTATGCTCCAACCATTTCGGATAATCACGCTTATAAGTCTGCCCCAAGAATTTCTCTTCATAATGCTTCTTTCGAGCAAGCTCGAGTGTTTTAGGCTCTATAATAGTTCGCTTGTGCGCATACATTAGTGTGTCATCATCAGGGAATGGGTATTGCCCGGCAAGCCATGTGTAAAGGACAACCCCAAAACTATAAATATCTGTTTGTTCATTGGGTTTGGTTTTACTATCGTCACCCCACAACTCGGGAGCTCTGGAGATTGCCGCGCCACCATGGATACGACCAGGCGTTGGATTATCCTTCCCCTCGACAGCCATCCCGAAATCAATCAACAAGAAATTCCCATCCGTACGACGCAAAATGTTTTTAAGATGAATATCATTATGAATGACTTTATACTTATCAATCAGTTCCTTACGTTTCTCTTCGTCATCTACTATGTCACCAACAAGGCAACCACTTGGCAAGTTATCTTCTTGCGGATTCATCAGGAAACAATAGGCATCCTCATGACAGTAGGCGAGTGCACTACTTATCTGTGTTGCCAAGCGAATCACTTCCTCCACAGGCACAAAATCACCGTTCTTATCCAAATAATCTTTGAGATTATCACCTTGGATATAATTCCTCTCCCAATATACTATATGTTCGGAGGGATTATCCGGATTTCGAAATGTGCCAAATGTGTTGATTCTCTCTATCTGAGGGTGACTACCACTACCAAGCTTGCGTAGCACTTCTGTCTCACGTCGAAAATGCTCATAAATAGTACTCTTTTTAAGATCTTCTTCACTTTTGGCAACAATGGTGTCTTTTAATTCTCGAATAGCACACACACATCCTGACTCAATGTGACGAACCTTATAGACTTTGGCGAAAGAGCCCCCTTCACCACCGCCAAGTATTTTATAACCTTCTGGTACAGTCATGGTAAAAAAATTTAATAAAATGATTAAAATCTGTGGATAAGAAGGATGATCCCTTTTGCCTTAGAAAAATCTGCTTCTGCTATTTTTCCTGTTGAAAAATCGAATGTATAGTACATGTAATAGCTTGAGGAATTATTTCTACTGCATGTCCAGTAGATATCATATAATCGGACCAGATCTCTGTTTGAGTATATTAATTTCATTTCCTCCAAAGTGGGTATTCCTTTCCTTGTAATGAATTCATCTTTTTTGTCATACATATCTTGCCAACTTTTGTTCAAAACAGCGAGGCCATGTTTGCCTCCGTCGCGAACATAGGCAACTTGGTACTTTTCGTCACCCACCTGAATATAGTCACCTACTTTATATGTTTTCTCTTTGCCGCATTCGGCAAGCAGTACTTCCACCGAGACCACCGATTTACCGGCAAGTTCTTTATAAACGTTGTAGTACTTCTGCGCAGCTTCGCAGTCACCCGATTCAAGCTTTTCCAAAGCATTGTTCAGGTATTTCGAATAGTCTTCCGTTTGGGCAGACACATAAACCATAGAGGTTAAAATGCTAATTAATAAAATGATTCGTTTCATAATGATTTGATTTTATCTGTTAATATATCCGTTTGCATATAATGATTCCAATATAACTGATTCGGTTAAACGTACAGCAGCCTTAGAGCCTGATCCGCGTTCCATCCGGACACATACAGCCAATGGATGTTTGCCGTTCTGCCCTTCTATAAAGAACATATACCAACCATCATTGAGCGTTTGCATCTTGGTGGGGGTGATGTAGCGATAACGCTCTGGTGTGCCGGTTTTTCCACCCACAGTATTCGGAAGCGTGACACCGTTACGAAGTTTTTGGTTTTCGGACTCCGCTTTCATATAACCCTTCAAAAGATCGGCGGATTTTGAAGACATTAATTTGACCTCTTCTTCTTTTCTCAGTTTTTTTGCATATTTACCCTTGGGCAATACGTATTGCGTGAAAGGCATACGACCATTGTTTACAACCGCAGATGCAACGCGCGCCATGTTAAGCGGCGAAGCTTGTAGTTCATAATCTCTGTATCCCTGTCCCCAGGCCCAGCGCCACTCTCCTTCGTTCATATTCTTATGGACACCCTCTTCTTTTCGCTTTGCATATTTTGCAAGAGCAACACTTTGATTTTCACTTATTTTCTCACGAAAGAGGTTCTGTCTTTCATCACTGACCTTATTGGTGAACAGATAGGGTGTTATGTGTCCTATTCTAATGCCAGTGGCTTCATAAACCTGATCCAACTCCCGATAGAGATCATTGTCGTTCACAAGATTGATAAAGTAGCAGTTGGAGGATTTTACGATAGCATCCTTCATTGTCACATTATACCCATACGGTTCCGAAACTCTCCCTCGCTCAATAATATCCTCTTTCGTGATGAAATAAGTCTTATCGGCGGCAGCAGTTCCCAGCTTCTGAAATCCGGCTATTGCAGACATCACTTTGGCTGTGGAACCTGGCATGGTTTGATGGATTAGACCCAAATCGCAATCAGAATAGGAATACCAATCGTCGTTCTTACAGTTATCTGAATATCCGTGTGATGCTTCTTCCCGCAACCGTTGGTAATCAGGCAGTGGATAGTTGGCGGAAGTAAGCAGGTCGCCGTTTGCAGCATCCAATACGACAACAGAAACGCGTAATAGATTCTTTCTTGCAATCGGCGTAGATTGGACGTACTTCTCAATACGTTTCTGCATATCTGTTTGCAATTTGGCATCAATCGTGAGATAGAGGTCGTTTTCTCCCTCCTGTACGGAAACATTATGCTTTTTAAGTTTTCTGCCATGGATGCCGTTTTTGAGATACTCAACCAACTCACGATTGTCCTCCAGTTGAGTTTTGATGGAGCCACGTTTATAATAGTTCAGATATTTGGAGGAGGCTTTCACTTTATCACTATACAAAGTAACCTCCATTGTAGGTTGTCCATTTTGGTCATGCAAATTGTCAAAACCGCGCAAGTAGGACTTATGTTGATCTTCTGCCAAGTATCCTATGGGATACGTTTCATTATAACTAAAGATTGAACCTAAATTCTGGTCTCCAATCATAAAGAACAGATGCTCAGCAAAAGGATAGCAACGTTTGTTGGCTTTATCGTTTGTAGCGAGTAGTTCATTATTCCGATCATAAATATTACCTGTCCTCATTTCTTTGATGAGCACGTTGATGCGAGGATTGTATTCTATCATAGGCATTCCATCAGTAGCGAGCACGTATGCGGGTTTCACAAGCGTATTATTTCTTTCAAAACAACCCCAACCGTAGAATGCCCATACGGCAAGAATGAAGATGGCCAACCCACCATACGTGTATTTGACAATACCAGTGGTGTAGTTATAGTCACCCACACTACGGTTACGGATTCGCTGTTGTGTCTCCGTCAACTGTTCGTGCTTGATATTTTTGGAAAGAGAAAGCACAACACCCAGCGCAGCAAGATTGAGAATCATACTAACACGTCCGTAACTCAACAGCGGCACTGTGATACCCGTAAGAGGGATCATACCGCTGCTACCAAGAGCGATGATGAAGAACTGTACAGCCGTCACTATCGCCATCCCCATACAGAAGAAAAAGGCAAATGAATTTCCGACTTGATAGCCTATTACGATAACGCGCCACAAAAGCACCGAAAAGGCCATCATCACAAACAGCAAACCGAGCCATCCAATCTGTTCGGCCATGGAGGAAAGAATCATATCGGTTTGGAAAGCAGGGATAAGATTGGGGTTGCCGTTTCCTAAGCCTTGTCCTGCAAATCCTCCGGTCGCTATAGCCCACAAACCATTGGCAACTTGAGTGTTACTCACGGGAGTTGCATCTTTCCCTTGCTCATAATTCGGGTTATCCGGATTGATGTCCAAGTTGCCCCATGTGTTAACACACATACTGGTACGCTGTTCGAAACGTTCCCCTAAACCTGTATCCACATTTTTAGTAACAACACCCCCGAACACAAAAATGGACACAAGCACATTGAAAATCAATGCGGATTCAATAACCTGTTTGAGACGGAATTTACCATATAGAATCCAACATATAAACCAAAGGAAGGCAAACAAGATGGATATTTTTGTTCCAGCCAAACAATAACCAACAATGATAAAGATGGCAAATGAAACGGCCCCATAAACCAACATGGCAAAATCACACGTGAAAATTTTCTTCAACTTTTCGCCTTCAGTCAGATTGTCAAGATTGACTTTGGATTTCACCAGCGAATAGAGCAAAATGAATGTGACACTGATGACCAATGCCGGTCCCAAATCATCCAAAAAAAGATAAAGAAACATAAGCAGCAGTAAGCCACCAATAACCCAGCCCAGCGTTTTCACCTTATCTCGAAACCCTCTTACGTTGGGTTGCGAATAAGCGACGATAAAATCTGCCTTTTGTGTGAAAAAAGCTGCCATAAAGATCAATATCAAATACTTGACAATCTCGCTTGGCTGAAAGACGGGAAATCCTGGTAATGCTAAATTCACCTTCATTCCTCCCACATCTTTACCGAAGAAAAACAACAAGAACGTCAAAAAGAGGGCAAGCAATAACCAACCGACACCCTCAGGAGCAGGCCGATTATTCATGTATTTCACTTTAAGTGACACCAATACAGGAATGAACGGTTTAAGCAGTAGTCTGAACGGAAGAAGAAGAATGTCCACGATTGTGGTGACAAACAACGCCATTGCAGCAAGTACCTTTTTATACCAAACAACATTACTGCGTATAGTTGATCTGGACCATTTGGTCTGTTCCGCAAATGATGAAAAGCTCCATTTAGTCAGTTCTATTGGCAAATCAAATCCAAACCGATATTGATTTTGATACAATTTCACGAAATCCACTAACTGGAGCAAGGCCACAACAACTATGCCACCTATCACACCTTTAGCCATCACAACACCTTCCAAATTCTCGGTGAGTGGATTATGAATCGCGAACATCACAATAACACACAATCCGGTAAGAAACATGGCTGTTGCTATCAGAACGGAATCGAAATTACGCTTGCAAAGGTGCATAATGAGAACCAATAGCCACCATGCCAATACAACAATCAAGAACCACGTAACTACGCTTGCTTTGAATTCTGCAGGTGTGCGGACGGTAATGGTTCCATCATTCTTTATCTGTTTGATCGTGAGGTTGTCAATCAACTGAACACAGTGGTCCTGCTGCTCAAACTGAAACTTTTGCCTTTTGCCACATAGTTTGTGCTTGTTGAATTCGCCTCTCACAATTCCTTTTGAAGAGCCGTACTCATACCCTGTTTTTATGGGGAGTACACTGTAGCCATACGCTCTATTCAAACCATTAAAGACAACCCGACCTTTGCTGTCGGTTTTGGCATACCCCACCACGTCAGTATGGTCTGCTCCATCCACATAGTACTCTCTCAAACTAACCTGTACATCTTTACAATATACTTTCTTTGCTCCCAATATCTTATCAAGGAGCTTACCCCGACTCTGTTTTTCATATACGCGCACAATTATCTTGCCGTTGCCTCCTTCCCGCTTCAGATTCAATTTTGAGTCAAGAGTGCTTGTTTTAGGCGAAGCGTTTGTTAGTTCCAAACTTTCGCAAGAAAGTGCCAGTTTGTTGGTCAGCACACCTTCTTTTTCCACAACAGATGCAGGGACTTTGCCATAATCGCGTTTTTTGAGATCATACAGATTTGTGTAGACCATCCCTCTTCTTAATCGAGCGACTAACGTATCAGCCACAAAGTCGGCATCCCGTTGGTTGGCTACATAGCCATTCGTTATCAGAATATTTGACAACTGTTGTTTGTCCGTTTCCTGTGATAGATTGACGGAACGAGATTCCTTATAATCTTCCTCCACTTTCTGAAACTGCGGACGGAGATTGTTGAGAAACATCAGCATCATACCACACAACACAAGTGTGGAGATAGCCATTGCATGGTTTCCGAATATACTTTTCTTTAGTTTTTCCATTGCCTTGAAATTTAAATTCGCGGCAAAGGTATAAAATGAGCAAAAGTATAAATGCAAATGGGTGGAATCTTGACATATCCCACCCATTTTAGTGCATGAAATAAGGTTATGCTATAACAACTACTGTGCGCGGAAAACGATATAGTTGATGTTAGGATTGTCTTTTGACACCTTATAGCCTAAACGACAAAACGTACCATCTTCAGTTCGGTACCATCCATCAGCAGTTCCACCAATAAGAAATATAGCATTATCTACGCCTAACTTTACAAGAGCCGAACTGAAATCATTCATCAGCACCCGGTCGTCTGTTGCTACAATGCACACTTTCCCGTCTAGCATACAGAGTGTTCGGCGGAAAGAAGCATTCTTTGGATTGTTCTCAACCATCACACCATTGTCCACTGCAGGGTATTGGCGAAAGAAATATCCTTCATTCTCTGTTGCTTCCTCAAACAAAGGGGAATTCTCTGCCACCCCCAATGTAATATTCCCATCAATAATAGCGCAATAGCCAAGTTTGCGACCTCCACCCCACGAAATCGGTTTGCCTTCGCAGACAAAAGCACCTATGATTCTACCATGATCATAACCTAAATCAGCAGCTAGTGCTGCACAAATTAGATCGGCATCGTTGGTATCAAGTGTTCCCATGTGGAGTTCGGGAACAGTGTTGTATGGTGTAATAATTTTAAGATGAATACTGTCAATAAGTGTGTCTGATACTGTGGCACAAGATGGGAGTTCGGCATCTGAATTGTTGTACCAAATATCAGTGTCTGCATTCTGAGTAGTCGGTGCAAGATTCGTCAATTGTTCATCTTGACGGGTCTTGCTCGTGAAGTGGACAACAAGAAAAATGGTGATTGCAAGGACAACAGCCCCAATGATAGCCCACAGCCACCAAGGGATGCGATTATTGCCGTCACTTGATTCTTGGTCAGGAACATAATCAGAAAATCCACCAATTACCTTATACACATTTTCCTTTTCGAATCTGTCGTTGTTTTTATCCATTATTTTTGTCTTTTGATTATTATCTACCTTTCCTTTTTGATAATTTTTCTTCAATTTTTTTCTTAAAATCACTTAGGGCTTGCTCTGAAGCACTTAATTCCTTAACTGCAGGATGTGGGGACGAGGGTAAAAAAGGAGTCTTATTGTTATCTCTATCCGAATATCCAGCTTTATATCCAGCCTTATATCCTTTTAAATATTCTGAACGAGTTTCTGCAAGAATAATCTTTCCCTTTGACACATAGAAAGCATCTAAATACTTCCTATTTATCATTAAACTTTTACCAATACGATAAAAATATTTGTGATTAAACGGGAACCACTCTTCAATTAGTTTCTCGAAATCCCCAAGGGCAATACCCAAGTAGAGCGCTTCGTCATTGTTGAGATAAAAAATCGAATCGCGACCAGCAGCCTCAATATAGCATATATCATTTGAGGAAATGTGCTTGGTTTCACCGTTTTTTTCACCAGTTATAAGCAAATATTCGTCATAATCATTCATTTGCGCAAAATCAAATTTACTTTCATCAATTTTGGGGCAAAAATACATTTTTTTCCACAGCATACATGAATCTTTTTCAATTTCATTGACGATGTTTTTTTGCCCCACAAAGTTGTATTGGCTCTTCGCAGGCTTTTATGGTGTTTAGTTTCTTTCTTCTCATACCTCTTGATCTTGTCGTACTGAATCCAATATTGAATTGACAAAGCTCACTGCTTCTTCTTGTCCCTGCTCTGCCGCCAAATTGAACCATTTCCAAGCCTCCATAACATCTTTGTCAACAACACATCCATTTAAGTAGTAATTTGCAAGGTGGTATTGAGCATCAGGATGTCCGCTTTCAGCAGCCATCTTAAAGCACTCAAAAGCTTTCTCGCGACTTTTTTGAACACCTTGGCCATTGTAATGACAAACTCCAAGCATAAACTGAGACTCATCATCATTTTGAAGAGCGGCTTGTTCGAGCCAATGGAAAGCTTTCTTATAGTTTTTACGGATGCCCGAGTTGCCACTGTAATAACAGCTCCACAAACACCGTTGTGAACAAAGATCCCCTTGTTCGGCAGCTTTAGTCCACCATTTCAGCGCCTCATGGGGATTCTCGTCGCATCCATAACCAATGATGAGACATATTCCGAGAATGTTCTGCATCATTGGTTCACCTTCTTCCGCAAAACCTTTCAAGCATTCCATAAATTCATATTCATCAGCAAAGTGTCCATTTTTGAAATTAGCTTCAATATATGCTTTTGCTTCCGATTTGTCAGAAAACGATATAATATCCTTAATGTCAAGTACTTTTTTACCATCGTTTCCTTTGTTACATTTCGGATTGCTGTCACTACTTTTTTGCTTTTTATTATTCATAACTTTTTTGCCTGTTTTATCCCGTTGGCTCGTCGGGTCTTGTCCTTAAAATAGTATCTAATTCTGTTCTTTGTTCTGGTTGTTTTGAAAAGGCATCCCCAAACACATGTTCCAACATGCCTTTCTTGATTTCGGGATGCCCTTTGTCATTCATGTCCGATAATGTCACTCAATCTTCTCCCCTTTGCTGTTGCGCAACTCTCCGACACCATAGTAACAAAAATCATCTTTATCACTTTCGTTTTTTTCTTTACATTCATCAAATCTGCAAAGAAAAACGTCCTTTTTCCCCCTTACTGCTTCAATGTGAGAGTAGATAGCTGGTGTTAATTTTTGCAGGTCTTTGCTCATCATACCGCAGTTGCCAAGATAATCCGTGTATTCGTATAACAACACATCTTCTTCATCCTCAGAATAATAGACATCATCAGTTACATAAATTGGACGAATGTCTGTGTAGAAGGCTGCTATCGGCTCGCGTTTTACGATTTCACCTCCCGGCACCATAATGGTATAAATAGTGTCATTATTTTCTGCCATATAGGTGTTTTTGGTTGGATTCCAAAGCTTGTCATATTGTGCTGGCAACACAAATTTTGCGGTATTGAGGTCAAGCAGACCTTCTTTTCCTTTATAACAGACGATACCCATCGAATCATCAATTTTGATAAGTCGTGTAATATCAGTAAGAACTTCTTTGTTGGGGCCTGTCTTCATAATGGCATCACGACTTGGCACATACACAAGACCGTTCTTACCAATTTCCATACCGTAAAGATCGCCAAACCAGTGGTCATACCACCCTTCGCAAAACTCAATGATTCCCCATGCTATCCAAATCACCAAACCGATAGTTCCAATAATGGAGCAGATACCTAATACAGCGCCGCTGAATTTTTCGAAAGCAGTTCTGAAGCCCGAGGTTTTCTCTGTTGTAGCTTGTTCTTCTTGTTGAATCTGATTATCCTCTTGAGTCTGTTCGTCTTGAGGAATTGACTGCTGCTCTTTTTGTAGCATTTCTGATGTGATGTTTTCCATAATTTTACAGTTTTTAAGTGAAAAAGTCTTTGTTATTTGATTTTCAAAATACGTTCAACTATTTAACAACGATATACAAACGACTCCGAGTCGCACTTCACAATCTTGTCGTACATCCTTTCCAACACCTCAGACAGATTGTCGTTCAAATCGTTCTTTTCATTTTTGTAGAGGGACAAGAACTCCTCTTTGGTAATCAAGTCACCCCCCTTACATTCAATCTCAACATCTAAATTCAGTTGTTCCGGTTCCGTCACAGGAAGCACGTCAACCCCTAAAGCAATCCATAAATTAAAAATCAGAACATTTAATTCATAAACCGACAAATCGGAAACAACTCTATCGAACCCCTCTGCATCGCAAAAACAGAGTTCCAAAGTGCCATCAAAATATTCTTTCAAATGGCAATCTGTGCGAAAGCTACCAAACAGAAGTTGGTACAGAACATTCCATGTCTCTTTGTCGCACCCTTCAAAATCGGGATGTTCGTATTCTACTGGAATGATAAAACGGTAATAGTAGTCGTAAGAGGGCATATCCTTGAAAGCCGTAACAATAGTTTTGAGCGCATCTTTCTGTCCATCCGAAATTGAACCGCTTTGCTTGTCTCCTTGCTCCCATTCCACCTCGGAGTCACATGTCTCAGAAACACACCAAATGTCATCCTCATCATTGATGTACTGCTGAAAGTAGTCAACTGGGTCCTCTGTCCATGTGATTTCAGACGATGAACCGGCTAAAAGATCATCGTAGGTGAAACCGAAATGCTCAGTGATGAAGTCTATCTCATCTGCTCTAAAACCAAATTCATCAATCCATTTTTCGATTTTTTCAACCATCTTGTCTGCCATGTACTCATCCTTGTCCCGCAACTGTTGGATTTGTATATTCGTCCTCACCAAGAAGTCGTCAATCGACATTCTCCCTCTCTCTAAATAATCTACAACTGTCATTACTTTCTCACAGGGGATACGAGGACTAATGAATATTCTGGCAGCAACCTCTCGATAATCCATACCTTGCACATTATCGGACTTGAATGTGATTCCCATATAATACTTGTTGCTTCGAGACGATTTACGTCTCCTATGTTGCAACGATTTTTCATTGTTCTTGTTCTTTGTCTGCTTGTTCATTTCTTCATATTAAAAAAACACGGTGCAAAAATATCTTTCTTAACAAGATGCTTTGGAGAAAGCGACTATTTATGACATCAACTGCACAAATTTGTACATGAAATAGTTTATGTACTTTCTACACAAAACAAAAAGACCAAAATCATTTCCCTTCTAACAAGGCCAACGAAAATATTATGATTTACAATTTATATATTAAACAGATATGACGAAACAAAAGGTGATGCCTCCTGAAAAGATGGAAACCCCAGTTTCCGGCTATCACCTTTGCCATTGAGGAATGCCGCCGTAATTTTTTCCGCCGGATGGCGGAAAAAATTTTTTTTGGGGATATGGCACTAAAAAAGGCGCAAAAGTTCCGTTTTTCGGATCTTTGCGCCTTGCTAGGTGGGTGTTTCCGCCCTTATTGGGGCGGCTGTATTACAATTCTTTTCGGGGCGTTCAAAGTGGCATAAACTACGTATTTTCTGAACGCTTCCACCGTGGCGGCGGGTGCGTTGCTGGTCTCCAGCATTTCCG
>Ga0310696_10000250_pt1 | contig 91619 bp, 69 predicted proteins | sample AusTroGonzalo_MG_4_FD_203885 | JGI IMG/M metagenome (GOLD analysis project Ga0310696, IMG submission 203885) | Bovine rumen microbial communities from tropical cattle in Woodstock, Queensland, Australia - Gonzalo_02 (v2) (version 2) | ecosystem: Host-associated > Mammals > Digestive system >...
CCACGGGGACCCAATATTCTACCGAGAGCACCGATCTTCGGCATCACGCTCGGCATGGTGATGATGACGTCAACATCGGTCCAGCCTTGCTTGATCTTGTCAACGTATTCATCCAAACCAACATAGTCGGCTCCCGCAGCCTTTGCCTCTTCTTCTTTGTCAGGAGTACAGAGCACGAGCACGCGGATGACTTTTCCAGTACCATGGGGCAGCGTCACAATACCACGGACCATCTGATTGGCCTTACGAGGGTCAACGCCCAAACGCACGTCAATGTCAAATGATGCATCAAATTTGGTATATGTGAGATCTTTCACCACTTGGATAGCCTCCGGTAAAGCGTACACTTTACTCTTATCAAATTTAGCAAAAGCCTCTTTGCGTTTTTTTGATATTTTAGCCATGTGATTTGTTTTTTACTTGTTATTAATTTTTCTCAAAAGGATTCTGGCCACCTTTCACGGTAACGCCCAAACTGCGAGCTGTACCGGCAACCATAGACATGGCGGACTCAACCTCGAAACAGTTCAGATCGCTCATCTTGGTCTCGGCAATGGTTCGCACCTGGTCCCACGTGATGGAACCGACTTTGGAACGGTTAGGCTCACCGGAACCTTTTTGAAGTTTGGCTGCTTCCTTAATTTGTACAGCAACCGGAGGGGTCTTCGTGATGAAGTCGAAGGACTTGTCCTTGTAAACCGTAATCACAACAGGGATGATTTTGCCAGCCATTTCCTGCGTACGCGCATTGAACTGCTTGCAAAAGTCCATGATGTTCACACCCTTTGAACCCAATGCAGGTCCTACCGGGGGTGCTGGATTGGCGGCTCCTCCTTTAATTTGTAACTTAATTAATCCAGCTACTTCTTTTGCCATTTTTTAATTTGATTTAATTGTTTGTAACTATTTGTGGCGCTATATTTTTTCAACCTGCATAAAACCCAGCTCAAGCGGAGTCTTACGGCCGAAGATTTTCACCATAATCTTCAGCTTCTTCTTTTCCGTGTCTATCTCCTCGATAAACCCGTTGAAGGTGTTGAAAGGCCCATCAATAACTTTAATCTCCTCACCCACTGTGAAAGGCTGCAAATATGAATCGTCTTGAGTCATCAATTCGTCAACCTTGCCCAGCAAACGAGAGACTTCGGCCGGACGCAATGCTACGGGAATGTCGCTCTTGTGCTTGCAACCCACAAAGCCCAACACTCCGGGAATGTCCAGAATCATGCTGAAAACCTCCTCCATCTTGGCTACCTCCACAAAGATGTAGCTAGGGAAATAGTTCTTCTCAGTCACAACCTTCTTTCCACTCTTGGTAATGTGGTGAACCTTTTCAGTAGGTATCAACACTTTAGACACATAGTCCTTCAGATGGGAAAGCTCAACCTCGGTCTCGATGTTTTGCTTCACCTTCTTCTCGGTACCTGTGACCGCTTTAATCACATACCATTTACGCTCGACGTCTGCCATGATTCGCTATTTAGGATATAACAACCACTGATTAAGAAAACTACATAGCCGGGAACATGAGATCCATTCCCAAGTTGAAGACGGCATCCATCAAAAACACGATTAACGCGATGATTAGGGAAGCAATAGACACCACCACAACACTGTTGCCAAGTTCTTGCATAGTCGGCCAAGTTGTCTTGTGTACCAACTCGTCGTAAACTTCTTTACAATAATTAACTATTTTCATCTTCTTATATTTTTTTCGATTTTATCTGTTTTAGAAACTTTTTGTCAACTTCCTGCCAAAATCATCCAACTACACTAACACCCTTGTGTTGAAAAATTGAAAACGCAAATTGCTATCAATCATTTCGTTATAGAAACTTACTCACAATCCCAATCCCTCATTGCGCCAATTTTCTAACAAGTTGGCAAATATAGTATTTTTTTTATATGATAATCTTTTTTTATGAAAAAAAATTTGATGTGGCACTATTTTTGTTTAAAGGGGGCCTAAATCTTCAATTTCAGGTACGAAATCGTACGCCCCTCAGCCAGCCACATCTTCTCGTAAAAGGTCTGCACCTCCGTCAATAAGGCATCCGCGGGCTGCGTATAGACATTCTCAACATCTTCTAACACAGTCCATTGCTCAAGCGGTGCGGTTTCGCGCACATACTCGTACAGGAGCCGGCTATCTGTCTTCAGATTCAGCACTCCCCCACCCTCGGGCAACACCTCGCGGTAAAATCCCACGAAACGCGGCGATACCAATCTCCGGCGCTCACTCTTGGGCTGCGGGTCCGGAAACGTGACCCAAATCTCACTCACCTCGCCCTTCTCAAAATAATACCCGATGTTGTCAATGTTGATGCGAAGGAATGCCACATTCTCCATATTACCTTCAATCGCATCCTTGCAGCCGCGCCACAAACGCGCTCCCTTTCGGTCAATGCCGATGAAATTGCGATCTGGAAAGCGCTTCGCCATGGCAATAGTGTAATCCCCTTTGCCACAACCCAACTCCACCGTAATAGGATTGTCGTTGTGAAAAAACTCACTCCCCCACTTGCCCTTCAACGGGAATGGAATGTTCTGACGGTCATAACTGGTATGTTGGAACAGATTTCCAAATGTTTCGTTTTCCGCAAATCTCGCTAATTTATGCTTTGCCATATTGTTGGTTTTAATTTACTTTACTCACCCCTTTTCACCTCATGTACCTCATGTACCCCATTCACCTTTCACCTTTCACCTTTCGCCTCATATACCCCTTTCACCATCCTACTATACACTCCACCCTGTACAAGCAGCTCGTCATGCCTGCCCTGCTCCACAATCCTGCCTTGGTCCAACACCACGATATTGTCGGCTTTCTGGATGGTGGACAAGCGGTGAGCAATCACCACCGCAGTCCTGTTCTGCATCACATTGTCCAATGCTGCCTGAACCAACCGCTCCGACTCCGTGTCCATGGCAGAGGTGGCTTCGTCCAAGATCAGGATAGGCGTGTTGTGCAAAACAGCACGTGCGATACTGAGCCGCTGGCGCTGGCCACCCGACAAGGTCAAACCCCTGTCACCAATATTGTGCTGCAACCCGTCGGGCAAAGTCTGGATAAAATCCAGGATATTTGCAACGCGCGCCGCCTCCCACACATCTTCCTCACTCACATCGGTACGGCCCAACACAATATTATTATAGATAGTGTCATTGAACAACACTACATCCTGCGACACCAACGCGAACAAGGAACGATATTGATGAATGTCGTAAGAGCGGATATCCACTCCGTCCAGTAAAACGGCGCCAGAAGTAGGATCGTAGAAACGCTCCAGTATGCCAGCAATCGTGGTTTTGCCAGCGCCCGACTGTCCGATGAGCGCAACGGTCTGCCCTTTTCGAATCTCAAAATTGAGATTGTCCAGCACGGGTTTGTCTCCGTAGGCAAACGACAAGTTTTGCAACACGATAGAATCTTGGAAACCTGCGAGAGGCTCGGGATGCTCAGGGCTCACAATCGGGTTCTCCACGTCCAGAATCTCATTGAGCCGATCGAGGGCCGACTGACCGCGACGGTAGTTGGCAAAAGCCGTGGAGAGATTCTTCACCGGATTGATAATCTGCGAAAACAGCGCAATATATGTGATAAACAACTCCGCCGACAGCGTAGGCGTGGGCGACAGCACCAACATACCACCAATCACCAACACGACCATCACAAACGACACACCTAAAAACTCGCCAAACGGAGAAGCAATATCAATCTTGCGGTAAATGTAACGCTGCTTGTCGGAGAACTGCGTATTAAGACGGTCGAAGACTTGCTGGGCGTTACGCTGGGCATTGAATCCTTTGATGATGCGCAAACCAGAAAGGGTTTCCTCCACATGTGAAAGCAGAGAGCCGAGACGTTGCTTGGAATTTCTCGCATCCTTGCGCAAGGATCTTGTAATCCAACCGATAATCAGAAATGTGGCTGGCAACAAGATAATGGAGTACAGCGACAATCGAACACTGATATAGAAGAGTACCACCAAATAGAAGATGATGGTGATGGGTTCTGTCAAAAAGGTACGCAACGAATTCAGGATAGTGAACTCAATTTCATGCGTATCATTCACGCCGCGCGAAACCACATCGCCTCTGCGCTGGGAAGTGAAGTAGCCCAGCGGCAAATGAAGAATCTTATCGTACAACTGGTTCCGCAAAGTGAATAACAAATCACTGCGCATAGAGGCCATGACCCATTGCGACAAGTAAGCGAAGAGGTTTTTGAACAGATACAGGAGTATGGCAGCAACCACCAAACCGACGATAGACTGGCTGGCAGCTTGCAAATCAACCACCCCGCCGAGCAGCGAAACAAAGAACGAGGAGATGGGACTTAGTCCATCCAAAGTACCTCTGAAGAGCAACCTGCAAAAGGGCTCGATCATCATGAAGACCAAGATGGAAAGCAGCACCGAGATGAGATTCAGGAAGAAAACCAAAGTAAGCCGACCGGCATACCGGCGGACCAAATAGAAAATGAAATTGGATTTCTTCCTCATAAAATCAGTAATAAAAAAGGGAGTTGTGGAATAAGGCACAACTCCCTTAAGTATGATAATAACTATTGTTTATTTCGTAATGACAAGCTTACGTGAGATCACAGCTTCTTCATTAACAATTTGCAGTACATACACACCAGGTGTGAGGTCAGACACGTTGAATTGTTCAATAGCGAACTTGTTATTGATGTTCACATTGCGTTGAGCAACTGTCTTGCCGGTTAAAGTGGAGATTCTGATCATGGTTTGACCATCGATACCCTCGATACGGACATTGACATTGTCAGATGTCGGGTTCGGGTAAACCTTAACAGTAGCATCTTCAGCGATAACCTCAGGTTCTGGCATTGCAGGAGCTTCGTTCTCGACAACTGCTGAACCATTACCCACATGGATGGTGAATACATCAGAAGCCAACAGCGTAGAGGTAGTGATACCGTGACCACCAATGATATGAGTAGCACCAGCAGGAGCATCGTCATATTCATTACCAAACTGCTCGCCATCGGTAGCATAGAGTTCATAATGAATCTCATAATTACCTTCTTGCTTGAATTGAGCAACTGTGTTGGTCATGTAACGAGAAGTCAGGAACGGCAGATATACCCAATCATACTTGTAGGTACCGATATAGAAGCTCGGGAAGTTGTTGGAAATATGCTCGTAGAAAGAGTATGCCGTTTGAGTAACACCTGCTACGTATTGTACAACTTGGTTAGTATTCCAGTTGTAGGAAGTATGACCGATAGTAGTACTATTCGTGTAGAGGTAGTTACTGATATCGGATTCAGGAATGAGGACTCCATTATGATAGATGGAGAATTTCACATATACCTTCTGATTTGCAACACTGTAGCACTTGTCATCCAACGTCCACTTGAATGCGGTGGAAGTATTGGAAAGTGAAGAGTTGATATCGTGTGTAGGAACACCATCCATGTTCGTAAATCTGAAGAACGGCTTGGTGGTCACTCTCACGTGGATAGAATCAGAGAAGATAGTATCCTGAGGAATAGCGTCAGAAACGTAGGTAGAACGATTGATTCTGGATTTAGACTCACAACCGTTAGCATCCGTTACAACAACATAGTACTTGAGAACAGTGTCAACTGCTAAAGTATTGAGTGTAATTGTCTCTGTCTTATTAGTAGAAATAGTAGTACCATTTTCATCTTTCCAAGCGTAAGTCATGAACGGTCCATTAGGAACATCCAAGGTGAAATGATTGGAAGGATCTGCACAAAGGATTGTGTCAGCCAACATGAACGGAACAGGACGAACGTTGATAGTTGCAGTACCAGTAGCAGTGTCAGCGCCACAAACATTGTTCACGATCAATTGAATTTGCTTTCCATTATAAGTAGCAGCGTCATAGATGCTGGTGAAATCAAGTGCGGAACCATTGATGTACCACGATGTATCAGTAAGCGTACCACCATTATTTGTAACTGTAAATGTAGGTTCTGTGAACGGGTCACCTTCACAAATAGGAGCAACAGTGAGAGGATCAGGAGTGATAGTAGGTCTGCCGTCGAATCCGAGGGTATAGACATTAGAAGTATCACTGAAGCACTGGTTGGTGACAACACAAGCAACCTTAGCAGGATTGTTGATAGGAGTAGCAGCGGTAATAGCCGTGTAGGTTGTACCGTTAACAAGGTACCAAGTGGTATCCGTTGCAACTGCAGCACCAGTCAGCGTAACAGTAGGCATGCTTACGAGGAAGTCGCTGAACGGATTGCCGGAGCAGGTGTCGCGGAATACAGCGTCATTAGCCAGAGTAGAGTGACCAGCCACACGGATGGTGAATACATCAGAGGTGTCTCTGCCACAGCCATTCACTGCAACATAAATCAGAGATGCCTTATCGTAAGTCACATCAACATTATTGTTAATGTTCCAAGCAGCGTATGCAGTAGCACCGTTTTTCTTGATCTGATAACCAGAGGCTGTAGTCAAACCAGCGGTGTGGTTCGTGTCAATAGCCAGACTTGTGATGGTAATAGGACTACCGGCACAAATCGTGTCATTAGGTCTGGTCAGGGTAACCACAGGCTCAGCGTTTACAGTGATCACGATATCCAAACTGTCATTCTTATCCGAACACAATGCATCGGTGGTTTTGATCTTACCAGAGAGCGTGTACGGGAATGTTTCAGTTGTAGGAATTGCAACAGTACCTGTAACTTTAGTGCTATCGGTGTTGAAACCTAAACCAGCAGCTTTCAAATCAGCAGACAATTCAACCGGTTTATTACGGGTGATAACCATATCCGTAATAGTGGAATTATTACAGACCACTTGTGTCAGATTGGTAACCGTCAGTTTAGCAGTATCATTGACCGTAATATTCACAGTGTCTGAGTAAGACTCACCGCAACGGGTTGACACCATGTAACGGAGTTCTGCATTCTTATAGGTGGCAGCATTAGCCAGGAAGTCAGCCTGATCAAATGCTGTGAAGGTACCTGACTTCTTAACCTCCCAACCCTGAGAGTAAATATTAGCATTACCAGTTGTAGAAGGAACAGTAGGCAGAACAAGAGCCTCGCCCTCGCAGACAGGAGCCGGGGTAGCGATATTGGCAACAACGCGTTTGTCGCTTACCACGAAGGGCACTTTGATGCTCTTAGGTTCACCACAGAGACCAGTTGAGGTAATCGTTACTGTATCACGACCGTCGCCAATCAAATTAGTAACTGTGATAGTAATCGTAGCTCCAGAACCTTTCTCATTGCCAGTCTTAGTAAGGGTAACCATACCAGCAGGTGAAGCCGTGTAAGTCAGCGTATTGGAAGCGTGAATCTTAACATCGTTGATGGTAGCAGTAGCACCAACACATAAAGTGTCATAAACAGCATGTGCTAAGGAAAGGTCTGCCGTATCTTTCACATGAAGGATAGCGTTATTGGAATGACCGATACCGCATTTGGTTTCAACAAAGTAGGTGAGAGTCTTACCGCTATCAGCAGGATATTGCACATGATAAGTAGCAGGAGTGAATGCCACACCACCAAGCAACCAACCTTCACTGTAAACTTTACCATTTGCTTTGTAAGAAGGACGAGTCAGTGTCAAAGTATTACCAGCGCATACCTCAACGTCAGCAACAGTACCAAAGTTGGTAGCAGTGTCAGCGATAACAAACGTCACGTCTTTACTCTTTGAACCGCAATCAGCTGCAGTAGAGGTAACCGTAATCGTAACAGTACCCACACCAACAGGAGTGACAGTAACCGTATTACCTGCAACACCAACAGTAGCAGTATCAGTATGATTACTACTTGCAGAAACTACGTTGGTAGGATTCGTAGTCACTGTGAAAGCATAAGCAGTAGAATGCAGACAAAGCGTATCAGTCGTTGTAGGAACAACCAACTTAGCTGTATCCTTCACGGTAATATTAACAACGTTAGATTGAACATAATCGTCACCGCAAGAGCTGTATTTGACCTTAACCATAAACGGTTTAGTAGGTGCAGTAACAGAAGTCAGCGGAGTACCAAGAGTATATGCAGCACCATCATACCAATAAGAAGTATCAGTAGGAATAGCCGTTGAAGTATGTGTAATGGTAAGGTCAGCCAAACTGATGCTTTCACCGAGACAGAGGGTATTATCTGCAATCTGCAATTGAGGAGCAGCCACGCTGTCCACATGGATTTTAACCGGAGTAGCGTATGTGACACCGCAGTGGTTTTGAGCTGCGAAATTTACATAACGACCACTGTCTCTAGTCTCAAAGGTAGTACCAAGCACATCATCAGTATCGAAATCGAAAGTAGTGTTATCAGACACGAGCCACTTCGTATTCTGAGGAGTATGATTACCGTTATTATTCCAATGAATAACAGAAGCTGAGAGGCTACCAGGACATGTCACTCCCTTGCAATAATTAACATTACCAGTAACACCAGTAACGACTGGCAGAGAGTCAACAACGAGAACACCAATTCGTTTGATGATGGTATCGCAATCATTGTAAGCGTAAGCATAGATTTTCTTACCGCTCCAGGCAAATGTCAGAGGACTTGCAGGATCAAACGGAGAATCAGTCAAGAAAGAAGTCTTGTCATTTTCAAATACAACGGGATCCTTGTCAGTCATACGGAAGCCTTGATAATCAGCATCGGTAGTTGTTACTGTAAATGTTGTGGGCAAAGTATTATCATGACAATAAGCCGTATTCAGCAAATCGGAAGTTGTTGTAGGAACGGTCAACGTAGGAGTTGCATTCACGTGAACAGTGTAGGTCACAATGCTATCGCAAGCGTTAACAGCATAGAATGTATCGATAACAGTGTGATCGTTTGTACCACCGATAGTATAAGTGTAATGATAATGAGTACCAGTTCTGTGGGAAGTATAGTCGAATGAACCACAAGAAGAGGTGTCCTTAGCAAATGTAGAAACAGCCTTGATCATGACATTAGCTTCGGAAGTGTTGGCACAACCATTCTGATCCATAACCCATACACAGTAAGAAGTCTTACCAATAGGACGAGTGTAAGCGTCAACATAGAAATTATCAATATTGGTAGCTACATAACCATTAGTCCAACTGATAGAATCGAACTTAGGTGCAGGATTGTTGATACCGAACGTGTATGCATAGTTCTCACAATTGGAGAAGGTAACAGTAGGATTAGCTCCCACGTATGCAATGTTAGCACCAGTAGCGTAGAATTGGATAGAAGGAAGTTCATCAACACATACATTCACAGTGTCAGTCTTGGAACAACCAGTTTCCACACCAACTGCGGTGATGTAGTATTTACAACAAATAGTAGCAGAAGTGTTAACATCGTATTCAGCATTGTGAACAATAGTATCCTTACATTCGCGAGACCAAGTATAAGTGAATGCAGAGTCACAAGGACTGGTTGCATTAGCAATCAACTTAGCATTATCAACATTGTAACAGAAGTAGAATTCTTTAGGAGAATTACTAGCATTGGTATTATTGTTGAGAGCAGTAACATTAATTGTAGTGTTGTTAGAACAAGAGTTGTTACTCGGGATAAGCGTGTTAAGAATTGTGTCGCAACCCGTGGTGTTGTCATGAATATTGATCTTATAACGAACATTGTTCAAGTGACCCCAACCATTGGTAATGACAGTAGCGTAATCAACCGGAGCGTCATTTTCGTCTGTAATAGTAGCAGTGTAATCAACAGCAGTACCATCGAGATACTCAACAGAGTTAATCACAACAGAACCATTCCACAAGATGGAATCGCAAGCATTGTTAGCGAATAAGGTAGTATCGATATTCAGTTCTTTCTTCACAGTGTTGATAGTGACCATCTTGTTAGCGCAAGTGTCATAAATACAGTTGGAGTAGTTGTCACGTACAACAATCTCGTATGTGCCAGCGCTAAGATTGTTCACTGTAGCACCACTAGGATTCCAAGTGATACTGTCATCAATTGTGTAAACGAGGACTGCATCAAGAAGGTCAGCAGTAGCGGTAACCGTAATAGAACCGTTGCCAGTGCCAACACATACATTGTTGTCCTCAGAAGCCACATTGAGAGTTACATTGATGACACCCTTATTAATGTGGACTGTACTGGTAGAAGAACAACCTGTAACAGTATCAGCAATCACAACAGTGTAGTCACCTTCTGCAAGTGCACACCACTTGTAGCTCGTTCTGTCAATGTCAGTATTCTCAACATAACCCACTTGAATAAGTGTGTAGGTGTAGTTCATGTGGGTAGCATCCACCTGCGGATCAATCACATAAATACAACCCGTACCAGGCATATTCTGCGTAGGCTGGCAAGTGTAGTCGTCTGTGGTCAAGAAGTGAGGACGAATGAAAGCGCTGTCAAGTACATCGATATACCCATAACCAGTTGCACAGTGCAGGTCGCTCACAAAGTTCACATAATATCTACCAGCGTCCAAACCGGTGAATACACCAGTGGTGTTGGTGTCAATATTATGGAAAACTCTACTGTAAGAACCAGTCACAATGTTATAAGCATAAGAATAACTGTCAGCAAGATAGAAATTACCTGCCACAACACTGTCAAGCGTAACGGTAATCGTACCGTTCTTATCGGTCACACACATGAAATTCGGAGTGGAAACCGTTGTATCGACACTCGGCATATAAGCGTCAACAACGAGCGTGTCATGCACATTGTAATCGCAATGCGTAGTATTGTTGTAAGCAAAGATTGTATAAATCTGACCATAAGGATCGCGATACGAAACAGTACCATCAAGCTCGGTAAATACAGTACCCGTAGTATCACAAAGAGCAGGATTGAAAGAAGTTGTATAGCCATCATACAAGTAATAGGTGAAAGCACTGTTCGGATTAAGAACCGTAATTTTACCAGTACCTGCATCGGAACAATCCTTATCATTCTCATGAGAAACTGTAAATGTGTAGTCAGGTTTCTCAACGTTCAAATCAAAAGTAGTGGAATCCAACGGACATTGGGTCAGTTTGTGAATCTTGCGGATAAAGTAGTCGTTACTATTATCAATGCTATCAAGGATTCCATTGGCAGGGAAGGTGTCAATAATGGAATTACTCCAATAACCTTGGTAATAAAGAACATAATAGTAATCGTTATTAGGATTGTTAATCGTAATCTTATTGTCAGCATTAGCACAATCGTGGCCAGGAGTCAATCTATAAGTAAATCCGGGAACTTCGAACTGCTTGAACGGAACGATAGTATCATAATTAGCAGAACAATTGTGATTATCCGTAACATTGAATCTGTAGTTACCATCTTGGAGACCATTGAAAGCAATAGCAGTACCGGCAACACCAACCACAGAATCAATCAGAGTCGTAGAGCCATTCACCTTATAGAGTTTGTAGGTGTAATCAGGTTTCACATTAGCAGCGGCGATCGTAATAGCACCGGAATAGGTACCACCCGTACAAGCACGGTTCGTGTCAATAGAAACGATAGGACGACCAGGATCAGAGAAAGCGGGAACCACGAGGTCTTGATCAAATGCACAGAGACCGGAAGAAACAATGTGCAGCGTATGGGTACCAGCGTTAAGGCCGGTGAACATAAGCGTACCATTATTACCAGAAGCGGTAACGCCTTCCAAAGTATAAGTATAAGCCGGAATCGTATTGAGCACGTATGCAACACCATTGCTCAAAGCACAGTCAGCTGTATCATAGTTGACAATATGCGTGGTCGGTGTATCCGTGATATCCAGAACAGTCACATCGTTAGTAACGAAATGACATCCTCTGGTGTTCAGAATACGTACACGGTAGGTGTCTTGGTAGAGATAATGGAAAGTAAGCGGAGTGATGACGTCAGCCAAACCGGTCTGTATCTCACCATCCGTTACATGATGGTCACTCTCAATCGTATAAATGTAGTTCTCAATTTGAGGAGTAACTTGGACAGCACCGCTATACGGAGCTTCACACATGAAGTTGTTGGTCCAACGGGTAGCCACGAAATCCACATCAGAAGTGTCAAGACCCACGATAGAATCGCCGAAAGTGGCAGAACAGTTGTGGGAAGTGAACACGATGAAGGAGTATCTGCCAGAATCAAGACCCATAACGGTGTCAGGCAAAATGTAATCTACACCATTATAAGTGAAACCGGTGATTTCGGAAGTGGTGTCATTCAGCACTTGGAGAGTGAAGGTACCATCGTAGTTGTTGTCGCAATGTGTATTCGGTGTGGAGACAAACGCAAAGTCAGTTGCCAAAGGAACACGATATACAGTAGGAGAAACTGTCATGCTGTTGGAACAACCAGCATCGTCAGTGACCGTTAACGTATAAGTGTGTGCAGTGTCTTTCAAAACCACACCAATAGTTTCAGTTGATCCACCATTGGACCATGCATAAGTAATATTACCAACTGCATTCTCAACTGCCGGAGTAAGGGTGACAGGCAGAGGCTCGCAACCAATATTATCAGCAGTGATGCTTGTAATATGAATCGTATTAGCCGGCATCTTCACTTCAATGTTGTGGTGAACCGTCCAGCAAGGAGTGGCGTTAGTATAACGTTTCGGAGCACTAATGGTGATAACCACTGTTGTGTCATGATTAATCAAAGTGTCAGGCTTGACATCCTGTGAGAATTCCATCTCTCTCAGATCGAAACATTCATCTTGAACAGTCAAAGGATTAAAATAGCTGTTATCAGAAATGAAATCCGGAACAGAAATCACACAGTTAGGATTACCAGCAACCAACGGCATAGTAATTTCGGAGATAGCCGTAATCACAGGAAGAGATTTGATAACACCATAGATATTGAAGGAGGTTGTAGCAGAACAGTTCTTCATGTTCGTAACCGTGAGATAGGTCGTATATAATGAGTCGCAGTTCTCACAAGCCATCTTGAAGAATTCGGTAGGAGCAGTATGATTACCATAGGAATCAGCAGCACCAGACCAGAGGTAACCCAGAGACTGATAATGATAAACAGAGTCAGGCAGGTTAGAATTGGTGTTAGGACCAACAATCATATAGAAGTCACCATAGTTCGGACAGAGGGTATCGCCACTGTTGATAGGATTGCCCGTGTTGCCCGGGTGGCTGATAATCTCAGCGGTAGGCAGCATGTAGAAGTGGACAGCATTAGAGGTGTCGGAAGCCACACAACCGAGAGAATCGGTAACCGTCATGACAAACTGAGAAGAGGTGTTGATGTTCTGGCTTTCAGGAGAAACAACAGCCTCAAGATAATTGTTGGGGTCAGGAGTAATGACGGACTGACCTTGAGCAGAAATCTGAGACCATTGATATGTGTAAGGTCTGTCAGCATTCATAACGAAGTTGTCGTTGAAATGCATGTTGGTGGTCACGTCCACACAGAGTTCAAGGGTGTCAAGTGTAATGGAACCATGTGCGATGTACATAGCAGCCGGTTTGTGAATGTTGAAAACCGGAGTCTTCACAGACTGGTTGCCGCAAGTGTCGGTAACAACAGCATAAATCGTCACCAGGTCAGTGTCGGCGAAGATATTGAGGTTGCCATCAGCCACCACATTGGTATTGTTCATGTAGAATACCACGGTGTCGAAAGCAGATTTAGTACATTGATAGGTTACCTTAATATTGGTATCAGTATCGAAGATGTTACGCAATACAGCGTAAGAAGGAACATCGTAAGTACAAGCAGTATCACGAACCGGCTTCACATCAATCAGACCCGTAATAACAGGTTTGTAGTCATTATTGATAGTAAAGATCTCCGTAATAGTGTTGGAGTGGTTGTCACAAGCATCCACACCCACATACGTACGAGTCACGATAGTTTGACATGCATTTTGGGAAGTAACCACATCCTTGACGGTGAGGCTATCCACATTGCTACAGCCATCAATGATGGTTCCGACATAAGCTCTGGAAGGTGCTGTGGTTGTTGAACCAGCAGTAGGAGCTTCGGTCATAGCCAAGAATTGAGCTACAGTATAAGGAGCAGGAACTGCAGCGGAATCGCAACCACTCAAAGTGACGAGGCGATTGCCCAGCGTATCAAAAGTACCAACAGTGTCAACCCAAGCGATAACCGGGTTCACAGTGTCTTGAGACAGCACAGTATAAGTACGGGTCATCTCAGCGGTACAACCATAAGACCAAGAAACAGCAGTAATCTTCACCGTGAAGGTGTCCTTATGGTTACATACGGTAGATGCATTGATAGTATAGTTGGTATCATTGGAAAGCAGAGTGCTGTCCTTATACCAAGCGAAAGTAAGTTTCGGAAGAGAGTCGTTGTAGTTGGGCACAAGGCAGGTCACTTTGCTCAACATGTTAACTTCGCTACCCGGACAAACCACAAAATCAAGTTGGGTGGAATCAACTGTGAAAACAGGAGTCTGACGGAACGTAATGGTTACATAATCGGCAGAATCGGAGAAAGTCACAGGATCAGTGTTGGTGTTAACCGTATATAAATAATAGGTAACACTCTTACCGATATTGGTCGGGTTGACTTGTGTAAGGTCAACACGCAAAGTATCGCCAACACCCAAGAGGTTAGCGGCGGTATGGGCTTTCTTGCTGTACCATCTGATCTCAGTAGCACAATGATCTCTCAAAGTGTCAATGTGAGCGGTAAGTGCCAACGGGGAATTCTCTTCAAGCGTCTCGTTACAGAACATGAGTGCATGATCGTTTTCGAGAACCGGCGGGAAGAGGTCTCTCACCGTCACCGTAATGGTATCAATGTCACCGGGACAACCGATGGTGTCATTATCCAAAGCATCAAAATAGAAGTTTCTCTGGCGTACATAGAAAGTACTTACGCCGGCAACATCCGTAACAGAAGACACGTCAAGCGGGTCAGTACTGAATGCCTCACCATTCAGAGACCATTCAATCTGATGACCGATGATGCCAGGAGCATCAAGATTAACTTCAGTCACAAGGTTGTTCATATCGTCAGAGGTGAAGTGATCGCCACGACAGAGAATAGTATCTTTAGCCACGATGTCAGGATTGATACGGGCATAGAGTTGGAAAGTGTCGATGGAATCCACAACCCAGTGATCGCAAGTATAGGTACCGAAGAGCACATAGTAAAGATCAGAGATGGAATCTGCAGGATAGAAGTCATACAAGGTGGAGTCGTTCGGGCCCCAAGCCAGACCTTGACCATAAGGGAAGGGAGGATTGTCTTCGCAAATGGATTTCTCATGATTGGTCGTCACAAGATAATGCAGGGAGTCTTGATACAGCACATCGCCGCAGCAAGCCATATGACCACCAATATTCATATCTTCGTTCTGGGAACCATCCATTGTGAATGGGTGGTCATTACCACCGATACGTTCACGGATGCGGACAACTAAAGAATAATTACCAACTTGTCTCCATTTGATGCGTATTTGAGTAGAAGATTGAGCAGATGCAAGGAAACGGAGATAGAAGTAGTTGTAGTTATACGTAAACATCTGATTTGTATAACCAGCAGCAAGATGACTCATGTCATGGAACGGAGGAGTAAGCGCATTAGCTATACGAGCACCCGGGAAGTCATTGTGTCCGTCAACATTGTCGCATGGATAATGATTGTTATCATTGCAAGCAACGCTACAACCACAAATACCGTCACCATTCTCAACAACACCGCCCAGCCAGTCAATGTTCTGGCAATAACCAGCGGCATTCAGTGGAGCGTAACGGGTGTAGATGGCGAATTCAGCATAGTCTGACAAATTGCCATTCACCAGCTGACCGTCGCGATACAACAGCCATTCAATGGACACTTTCTGACCACAGTTCGCTCCTTGCGGGAAGTGAAGTGTATAAACGTCAGTGTTACCAACAATAGCCTTGTTCAGAACATTGTTCAAGACAAGGTCATTACCGGCGCTGGTGTCCTGGGCTATCCCAGTACCATTCAGGTTGGCAATATGGTGAGCCGTCACCGGCTGCATATTCTCAACCCAAAAACAGCATGCAGGATTGCCACTTTGCGCTTGAGCTGTAAAGAAGCTCATCATCGTAAGCAGAACGCTTAGCAAGCAAATTGATAATAGTTTTTTCATACTTGTTTTTTTTTGTTGTTATTAATTATTTATCTATTTTTCTCTTATATAATTGGCTTTTAGATTCATAGAGTACAATACACTATACTAAACTTTCAACCTGCAAAAATACATTTTTTTTTCATTCTTATTCTTATTGCATTTTTTTTTTGTTTTTTTTTTCAATCTACAGGCCAAAAAACACCCCTGTTTTGGTGAATATCCGTACCTAGGGTTTTTAATATTGGTTTCAATATCAAACCATTACAGAAAAATAACCGCGAAAGTTATGAACAATTGAATAATGAAAAGTTTGGCAGAAACTCTATAATAAAGCTTCTGTTTTTTAGAAAAAAAATAAGAAAAGACGGGGATTAGCGGACGAATCTGAACTCTGTACGGCGATTGGCAGCCCTACCCTCCTCTGTGGAGTTGTCCGCTACCGGCTGGCGCTTTCCGTAACCCACATAACTCAACCGGTCAGCGGATATGCCACGGCCTACCAAGTAGTCATAGACCGCCTTGGCTCTGTTCTGGGAAAGCTTGTCGTTGTATTCGTCGCTGCCCTGGTCGTCGGTATGACCGCCAATCTCTATCTTCACATCGTTGTGCGACAGATAGTCAACCAGCTTGTCCAACTCCACATGCGACTCGGGCTTGAGTTCGCTACGGTTAAGATCGAAGAAGATGTTCTTCAGCACCACCACGGTGCCCACATCCGCACGGCGCAGACGGATGTCTTTCAAATACGGTGCAATCTCCGTATAGGATTTTTCCAATTGGAAGTTTTCCGAATAGAAAGGATAGTTGGCGCAAGAAACATTGAGCAACACATTGGCACCTGTCTGGATACAGGCCAAGTACTCGCCGTTCTCCGCATCCGAAGTGGTGTGCGCCAGCACCTGCTTCGTGTTCAGATCTACCATCTCAATCACAGCCTCCAGCGGATTACCATTCTGGGCATCGGTGACTAGTCCTTTGATATAGGTAACCGGGTTAGGGCGCAATGTCTCATCCAGCTCAAAGCTGTACAGGTCAAGACCGCCTTGGCCGCCATCCTTGTCGGAAGCCATATAGGCCACCGTCCCCTTTGCATTGATGAAGATGTTGATTTCATCAGCCGGAGTATTGATGGGATATCCCAGATTCTGGGGCTCGGTCCAGGAGCCGTCGGGTTGCAGCACGGCATAGTAGAGGTCGTAGCCGCCCATGCCCACTCGTCCGTTGGAAGCGAAGTACAACGTGCGTCCGTCACTATGGATAAACGGTGCGGCATCATCGCCCGGCGTGTTGATGGCCGGTCCGAGATTCTCCGGAGCGGTGAAGGCGCCTTCCGAAGTCATGGTGGTTTTCCATATGTCCTTGCCTCCGAAGCCACCGGGACGCGAAGAGACAAAATAGACGGTGCGGCCATCCGAAGCCATCGAGGGCTGGCTCTCCCAAGCGGATGAGTTCACCGGCGCTCCGAAGTTGCGCGGCCGCGACCACTTCTGGCCAATCCTTTTGGACCAGTACAAGTCGCAACTGCCCATGCCATAGTCGGCATCGCACATGGTATAGAGCAGATAATTGCCATCGGGGGAGATGCATTGCGCACCTTCATTGTAGCCACTCTTGATGGGCGCCCCGATCGGCTCTCGGTTCAGCCACGCGCCATGTCCATCTTTGGCAGAAAAATAAAGATCCTCTTCGTTCAGACAAAATGCGCAAACCGTATGTTGATCCTTGGGTCTCTTTACCGTATATATTAATATGGAATCATCCGCTGTGATGGAAGCAAGGTATTCGTCCCATTCCGAATTGATGCTTTTACCAAGATTTTCAGGGTGAAACTTTACGGGATGCTCCATTGCCTCTATGCCAAACCTACAATTGGCCATTCCACGCTGGGCTTCGGACAGCACTTCCGTATATTGCACACCCTTCTGCATGAAAAGCTCGTAATTCCGGAGCGCATCACGATACTGTGCGCATTTGGCACCTTCGTTGGCTGCAATGAAATAGAGCATGGGGTCAGGATCACCCAACAACGCAATGGCTTTGTTGTAACACTTGACCGCCGAGTCAGACTGCAGCGTGAAGTTGTACACATCACCCATCATAATATACGTGTCGGGATACTGCGAATCCTTTTGTTCGGCTTGCTTCAACAGCGCCATAGCTTTCTCGAAGTTGTGCTCGTTAACATACTGCTCAGCCTTCTTGCATAGCGCTACCGCCTTGGAATTCTTCTGTGCAAAAGCAAAATAACTATTGACAACAAAGAAGGCCAAAAGTAATATATTTATATATACTATTTTATTTAAATTACCATTCTTCATTGTCACCAGTAATTATTGTTCGTTTTGCTTGGCCTCCTGCCAATAGGTTTCCATCTCCTCCAAGGAGAGGTCTGTCAACTTGCGATTGGACAATTTGGCCTGTTCCTCTATATGCTGAAATCGCCGGATGAATTTGCGGTTCGTTTTTTCTAACGCATCATCCGGGTTGATTCGTATAAATCTGGCATAATTTATCAAAGAAAACAGAACATCACCCAACTCATCTTCTATCCTATCGGATTGATTATCAACTTCTTTCTTGAGTTCAGACAATTCCTCTTGAACTTTGTCCCACACTTCCTGCTCGTTGTGCCAGTCAAAGCCCACCCCATTGGCCTTCTCTTGAATCCGGTAAGCCTTGATCATGGACGGCGCACTTTTGGGCACACCACCCAACACAGAGCGATTCCCCTCTTTCTGCAACTTGATCTTCTCCCAGTTCTCGTGCACCTGCTGCGCATTCTGCGCGGAGGTATCCCCGTATATGTGGGGATGACGACGGATCAACTTGTCGCATAGTTGGTTGATAACATCCGAGATATCAAATAGTTTTGTCTCCGAAGCAATTTTGGCATAAAACACAATGTGTAGCATCAAGTCGCCAAGCTCCTTGCACATATCCGGATAATCCTTGCCCACAATCGCCTCCGACAGCTCAAAGGTTTCTTCAATGGTCAAGCACCTCAAGGTCTCAAAAGTCTGCACGCTATCCCACGGACACTTCTCGCGAAGCTCATCCATGATATCCAGCAGTCTCTGAAACGCCTCTAATCTCTTATCCATTAATAAAATAAGTTATGGATTTTACAGAATACTAATAGGATCTGGCAAACAAGACACGCTGTTTGGACGGTTTGCCCGTCAAAATGCACTTGCCTTCCTCCTGCGGATTGTTAAACGGGATGCAGCGGATAGTAGCCTTGGTGAGTTCTTTGATTTTATCCTCAGTCTCCGGCGTGCCGTCCCAATGTGCATAGATGAATCCCGGATGGTTATCCAACAAATCGACAAACTCTTCCCAAGTGTCTGCCTTTCTGGTATTATCATCTCTGAATTTCAATGCTTTGGCAAACAGATTGGATTGAATGTCTTTCAAAAGATTTTGCACATATTCAACGAGAGTGTCAAAAGGAACAACCTCTTTGGTCAGCGTGTCGCGGCGTGCCACTTCGGCATCATTGTTTTCCAAATCACGAGGTCCGATGGCGATTCTCACTGGAACTCCCTTCAGCTCATACTCGTTGAATTTCCAACCAGAACGCTTGCTGTCGTCATTGTCAAACTTGACGGAAATATTCAGCTCTTTCAGTTTTGCGATGAGCGGCTGTACTTTCTCCGCAATAGCTTGGCGCTGTTCTTCTTCTCTATAAATCGGAACGATAACTACTTGAATAGGAGCAAGATTTGGCGGGAGTACCAGTCCGTTGTCATCAGAGTGCGTCATGATAAGCGCACCGATCAGACGGGTAGAAACGCCCCAAGAGGTAGCCCACACATATTCTTGCTGGTTGCTCTGGTTCAAGAATTTCACATCAAAAGCCTTGGCGAAGTTCTGGCCGAGGAAGTGGGAAGTACCAGCCTGCAGTGCCTTGCCATCTTGCATGAGGGCCTCGATACAATAGGTATCAATAGCACCGGCAAAACGCTCATTGGGCGACTTAACACCTTGAATCACAGGAATTGCCATAAAGTTCTCCACAAAGTCGGCATAAACGTGCAGCATTCTTTCGGTCTCTGCCACAGCCTCCTCGCGGGTAGCATGTGCGGTATGGCCCTCTTGCCACAAGAACTCGGCCGTGCGCAGGAACAGACGCGTGCGCATCTCCCAACGGACTACGTTGGCCCATTGGTTGCATAAAATCGGCAGGTCGCGGTAAGATTGAATCCAATTCTTATAGGTGTCCCAAATAATGGTTTCAGATGTCGGGCGGACAATGAGTTCCTCTTCCAGCTTGGCTTCCGGATCCACTACCACACCACCACCATTGGGATCATTCTTCAATCGGTAGTGGGTAACCACCGCACACTCCTTAGCGAAGCCTTCCACATGGCTGGCTTCACGGCTGAAGAAAGACTTGGGGATGAAAATCGGGAAATAGGCATTCGAGTGTCCCGTCTCCTTGAACATCCGGTCCAAGGTGGCCTGCATCTTCTCCCAAATAGCATAGCCATAAGGCTTGATTACCATACATCCTCTAACTGCTGAATTTTCAGCCAAATCCGCTTTCTTTACAATATCATTATACCATTGCGAATAATTCTCTGCTCTTGAAGTAAAATCTTTAGCCATTATTTTTTGTATTATTAAATTAACTTTTTAGTATCTTTGCCGTCTATCAAATGTTTCTAAAAATTGAATTGCAAAAATACGAAAATAAGCCATAAGGAGGTTATTATGAAGAAACAATTTTTATTCATCCTCTCCCTCGCAGCTCTCTGCATAACATCTTGTCAAACTGGCACTTTCGCATACTATGATGACATCTACTCCTCATCGTCTGACGACCAGTACAAGATTATGCGCGCAGAAAGCCAGCACAACACGGCAAACAACCCAAAGACCGTCACCTATTATGAGGAAATCCCCGCGCCGGACTCCATCTCCTATCAATACAACGAGGATGGAAGCATCGGCACCACATATTATTATAATGAAGACGATTATTACGACTACTATTACACCTCCCGTCTGCGCCGTTTCCACACAGATGTCTATAGCGGTTGGGGCTACTATGACCCCTACTTCACCAATCTGTATTGGTACGACTACTGCCCAGCTAACTGGGGATTAAGCATTTACATGGGATACAACTGGTGGTGGCCGAACTATTACTATCGTCCATACTATTACAACTACGGATGGTATGACTACGGTTTCCGCTATGGCTGGGGTTGGGATTATTACAATCCCTACTGGCACAATCACGGATGGGGCTGGTACCACCACCACAACTGGGCCATCGACTATTATCACAACAACTACGACCACAACCACTCGTTCTACTATGGCCACCGCAACAGCATAGGACCCGATTTGGGAAATCAAGGGAACGGCGACAGAGGTATGCGTCCCAATTTCGATTACAGCAACGGCAATAACGACAACAACAACCACTATTCCGTTGTTTCCTCTTCACCTGCTTCATTTAATGAACGTTACGATGGCATGGCAGCCTCCTACAGTCCTTCTGGCGGTTCCGGCAGTTCCAATTCTTCTAACAGACCTTCTACAAAACCCACCTCCAACACAAATCCCGCCAACAATCCAGCCACTGCAACTACCAGCCGTACCAATGTAACCCCCAACGGCAGCCGGACCAACTACAACACACAGCCCAATCCTAACACACGTCCGAGCAACAACATCAGCCGCACGCCTGTCCAGGCATCCCACACCACTACAACCCCATCTACTAACACTAGTCGGAACACCACCACTTGGTCCACACCGAGTTCCTCGTCCAGCAATCGCCAGCCGAGCAACTCCTCTTACAACAGACAGAGTCCAACAAACAGTAATTCAAATACTTCCAGATCTTCCTTTAACAGTTCTTCGTCCAGAAGCAACTACAGTTCCCCGTCCAGCAGTTCCTCTCGTAGCAGCAGCTCTTCTTACAGTGGAAGCAGTTCTTCCAGAAGCAGCGGCTCTTCCTACAGCAGTAGCAGTTCATCACGCAGCAGCGGGGGCAGACGATAAACTATCATCGTATCACTTTAAAATTCACAACAATGAAAAGGATTTTAACCAGCATAGTAATGTTGTGTCTCTTCGGTGCAGTTTTCGCACAAGGGGACTATGAGGCATTCCGTTTCTCCCAAATCGAGTATCAGGGAACGGCTCGTTACATGGGTGCCGGCGGTGCTTTCAGCGCCACGGGCGGCGAATTTTCCGCCATCAGCGTGAATCCCGCTGCCATTGGGCTTTACAAGCGCCACGAAGCGACCTTCACGCCATTTTCACTGGCATTCACCAACAACAACTCTCTCTATTATGGAACTCCCAGCTACTCGCAAAAGGCAAAATACACGGTGCCTCAGTGCGGTCTGGTGATTACCAACCACATCGAAAACTCCAACTGGAACTATTGGCATTTCGGTTTCGGATACAACCGCATCATGGACTACAACAATACGTTCCGTGCTGCCGGATCTTCAGATTATTCCATGGTCGACGTGATTTTGCCTCGCGCCAACGGCACCGCATACAATGCACTTACTGGAGATGCGGATCTGGCGTGGAGCACATGGCTCATCGACACGATTCCGGGTACAACCAACCAATATCGTAGCCCGTTCACCAACGCCAAATTAGACCATGACGCGGTGGTGAAAACCTCCGGAGCCATGGACGAGATCAGCTTCACCTTCGGTGGCAATTACAATGACAAACTGTTCATCGGCGGATCTCTCGGCGTGCCAATCCTGAGTTACAAAGAGGCCATCTCCTATACTGAATCCGCCGCCGATTCCGCAACCCTGGCAAGAGGTCTTGCTTCTTTCAAAACCAACAGCTCCCAAGCAAACTCCGCTGGCGGTATCAACCTGAAATTGGGTATTATCTATCAGCCTGTCAACTTCTTGCGATTAGGAGCCTCCTTCCAAACCCCGACCTATTTCTGGAGGGTGAGAGATGCGTACAGGCGGGAAATGATCTCCTACTATACTAACGGCAACAATTCCGACACCTGGAGTTATGACAACAATTATCGCTTCTCGCTCACCACTCCGCTCAAATTCAATGTAAGCGCCGCCTTCCTCATCCAGAAAAGAGCTTTCATTTCTGCAGAGTACGATTTCATCGACTACTCCATGGCTAAATTATACGCGGATGACTATGCTTTCTACAGCGAAAATGAAGCCATTGACAATAAATACGGCATCTGCCACACCTTCAAAGTGGGTGCAGAGGTAAATGTCACTTCCAAGTTCCTGCTACGCGCGGGCTACAACTACAAGACTTCGCCTTACAAGAACTTCGACTCTCCGTATAATGCCAGCACTCATTACGGTTCTGTCGGCTTCGGCATCCGCACCAAATACGTCTTCTTTGACATGGCATACGTGCTGAAATACTCCAAAGACAGCTTCCGTTTGTATGAAAATGATGATGCCATTTCCACCAGAGGCATATCCCACAGAATTGTCGCTACTATCGGTTGCAAATTCTAATCACCTATGAACAAATGCGTTGTCATCACCTTGCTGATAGCCATATCCATTGGTTTAGGACAAGCGCAATCCTTGTTCGATGCAACGCATGACCACTTCACAACCGATATTCAGAACAATATCTACACTTGGAGTGGGTCCAGTCTGACCAAATACTCAACCCAAAACACACCCGCAGGAGAAGTCCTGTGGGTGTTTGACAAACCCGTCTATGGCAACATCTCATCGGTAGATGCCAATGTCATCAAAACCCTTGTTTTCTATCAAGAATCTGGCAAAATAGTGTTGTTGGACAACACCCTGTCCCCAATCGGGAACGAACTTGATCTTTTCGAGCACGATTTGAACTCTATAACACTCGCCGCACTCTTCGGCAACAACCGGATTGTCCTGTTTGACGAAACCAACCAGGATCTTTACATCACCGACCTCAACCTGAACGTTGTTTCCAAAACGCATTGCGCTTTTCCTGAAGAGATTGCCCCTTTCAGTCTGCAATCCGAATCCGACCACTGCATCATGCTGGTGGACTCCCTGAAAGGCGCATTCTTTTTCGACCGATTCGGCACATTTGACAAGAGTTTTCCCATTCCCGGCATCACAGATGCACAACTGCATGGAGAAAACCTCATCTATCTGAAAGACAATTCAATATATTTCTATAATCGCAAAAAACTGGAACAATCACCGGCGCATCCAACCTTTACCAATAGCAAGGAAATCCGTATAGCGAGAGGCGACTTGTATATATTGGACCAGGATGGCGTAATGCACCACATACAAGAATAAAAATCAAGACACTATAAAACACTATGAAAAGACTCTTTGTCACGATTGCCTTACTTTTGAGCATGATTCCGGCATTCAGCACCCACATCCTGATTCCGATGGACCTAGAGCAGAGCAACCATCTGAAAGCATACGGGATTGCCTATTATGCTGTCGCCCATCAAATTGACATGAGCTGGCTGCTGAACTATCGTGGTGGCAGTTTCATGTGCGCCTACACCGATGCCGTGGAGAACGAATGCCGCGTCAGAGGAGTCACGTTTCAGATTATCGCGGACATACAGGCCCAGCAGATTCTCAGTGAGATTGCGGCTGTAGAGAACAACATGAACGAAATCAGACTTACCAAGGAACCCAAAATCGCCGTATATTCGCCCAAAAACAAACTCCCTTGGGATGATGCCGTGACGTTGGTGCTCACCTACGCGGAAATCCCTTATACCGTGATTTATGATGAAGAGGTTATCAACGGCGAGCTGCCCAAATATGACTGGCTGCACTTGCATCACGAGGATTTCACGGGTCAATACGGCAAGTTCTGGGCCAGCTATCGCAATGCCAAATGGTATCAGGAGGATGTGAAGGAGAATGAGGAGCGGGCCGCGCGGCTGGGTTTTGCCAAGGTTTCGCAGATGAAGTTGGCCGTGGCGAAGGGCATCCGCGACTTTGTAGCTGGCGGAGGCTATCTTTTCGCCATGTGCTCCGGTCCCGACAGCTACGACATTGCGCTGGCCGCCGAAGGTGTCGATATTTGCGACGTGATGTTCGACGGCGACCCTATGGACCCGCAAGCCCAAAGCAAGCTCAACTACGACAACTGCTTTGCTTTCACCAACTTCCGCATCGTCACCAACCCTTATGAATATGAGGTTTCCGACATTGACGTGAAGCCCACCCTGCACATGACGAACAAGAGCAACGATTTTTTCACGCTGTTTGAGTTCTCCGCCAAATGGGACCCTGTACCCACCATGCTTTGCCAGAACCATTTGAACGTCATCCCAGGGTTTATGGGTCAGACGACTGCCTTTCGCAAGGATGTTATCAAACCCACGGTCACGATCATGGGGGAATCCCCGCAATTTGACGAGGCACGTTATATTCACGGGGAGTACGGCAAGGGCACTTGGACCTTCTACGCTGGACACGACCCTGAGGACTACCAGCATTTAGTGAACGATCCGCCCACCAATCTGGACCTCTTTCCCAATTCCGCAGGCTATCGGTTGATTTTGAACAACGTGCTATTCCCTGCAGCCAAGAAACAACAGCAAAAGACATAACAAGAACGGCGGTGCAAGCACCGCCGTTTTCTATTAAATAATCCCTAAAGTCTGCTTGATTTTGGAAGTGAGGATATCAATACCCTTTTCATTTTCCGCACCAATGGGGATGATGATATCCGCCAATCGCTTGGTCGGCTCGATAAAAATCTCGTGCATCGGCTTCACAAAGTTCTGATAATGGACAATAGAGCGGTCGAGTCCGCGGCCACGCTCGTTCACATCCCTTTGGATGATGCGAATCAGGCGCTCATCGGCATCGGTATCGACGAAAACCTTGATGTCCAGATTTTGGCACAAGGAGGAATCTGAAAAGATCAGAATGCCTTCCACTATCAATACATCGCAAGGATTCACGGGAATGGTGTCCTTACCCCGCGCGCACGTGACGTATGAGTAGGTGGGCATTTCGATGGGATTGCCCGCCCGCAGCTCGTCAATGTGATGCACCAGAAGTGGCCATTCTATGGCAGAAGGATGGTCGAAGTTGATTTTCTCCTTTTCTTCCTGCGGCAAATGCCCGTTGTCCTTGTAGTAAGCATCCTGCGACAGAACGCTAACTTTCTCTTTTGGAATACTTTGAATAATTTTCTTTACCACGGAAGTTTTGCCCGAACCCGAGCCGCCTGCGATACCAATGACTAACATAGCTTTTGATTTAAGAATGACAGGCGCAAATATAAGAATTTTTAAAACAAAAAAACACGCCCGTTTGAGCGTGTTTGAATTTTATTTCTGTTGCCCCGATAGGACTCGAACCCATACAAACAGAACCAGAATCTGCTGTGCTACCATTACACCACAGGGCAATTCGTTTGAGCGCGCAAAAATACATTTTTTTTTGAAACACGCTCAAACGAATTTTATTTTTTTAGTTTTTCTTCTTATGAGACGAAGACCACTTCATACCAGATGTATCCGCTCACTATTACTTCTTTGTAGTACACGTTGTCCACTTTGAAGTACACATTGCCGTCAAGGACAATCTCTTCGTAGTTGCTGGGCAGTTCTGCCACGCGGGCTCCGATAGGAGGGGCGACCACTTCGTAGTCATTATTTCTCGGCACATAGAAGGTTCCGTCGTCATAGTAGTAGGTCACATTTCTGTGGATCACGATTACCGGTCTCCAGGTGTTGAAGATGCTGTAGGCAATCACGGCTCCGATAGGCGGGCGGCAGATTATGTAGCGACCATTGATGTAGCGGCAGAAGATGCTGTTGTAAAAGTAGTAGGGCATGCCGTGATAGTAAACCGGACGGATGTGGCGCGGAACGTCCATGTGGTGGCCGAAGTTGTGGTGATTCGGGTGCACATAGGGTACCGGCTTGGGTGCGGGACCAGCTCCCGGGTGAGCACCGTGGTTCTGCGGAGCAGCCTGAGGACGAGCTTGTCCGGTGCTTGTATAACCTCTCTTGGAGTAGTCGCTGGATGCAGCCGTTGTTGCTGTGGGCGCAGGACCTCTGTCCTTGACCGATGTGGCCGATGCAGGAGTGGTAGTTGCGCGGGCAGGCGTAGCTGCTCTGTTAGCGGAAGAGGAGGTCGTCGTAGCTGTAGCCGGAGTCTTGCTGTTCACCGTGGTTGTTCTGCTCGGCGTGACCGTGCTGGATGTTCTTGCAGCTGATGCGGAAGCCGGACGAGCTGTACTAGAAGAAACCGACGTGCTCGTTCTGTTGGCTGCGCTGCTGTTTACCGTAGAGCTGCCGGCGGGTCTTGCCGTTCTGCTGGAAGCTGTAGTGGCCGGACGAGAATTTGTGGTCGTCGGGCGTGCACTTGAGGCAGGACGAACCGCTGCGGACGACTGAGCTCTCTGATAACTGTTGTTAGCCTTATTGAGTTGAACGTCTCCCTTGTGCATTTGGCGACTTGCCTGGGAGCTGACTGATGTAGTTTGAGTTCTACTACTGCTGGAAGCAGTTTGCCGTGCAGGCGCCTGGGCCATAGCATCTGTGCTGATCAAACTTGCAACACAGAGCATTAACGACAGGATTACATTCTTTTTCATCTCTTTGTGTTTTGATTGTGAATAAAAACACCCATAAGACGAGATACTAAAAAGAATGTTTAATAATTTTAATGCTGAATGACAATTTTTTTCTTGTAGAGGGTTGCGCCATCCCGGATCATAAGGGCATAGAACCCGTTAGGCAACTCACTGATATTCAAATCAAAACATTCTTGAATACCCTTTGTTTCGCGAACAATGCGCCCCGTGACATCATACAGCATAATTTCTGCTGCATGGGACGGTGCAGGAAGGCGGACATGAACGGTAGAGCTTGCCGGATTGGGGTAAACTGCCATTTCATCTGCACTTATTTCTTCTAGTCCTGCCGGAGAGTAGTCTGTATTCCAGGACAACTCGAAACCATCGCCGCTCAAATAATTATCTGTGATAAACTCCACATAAATATAATTGCTGAAGAACAACAGGTCTCTCGACGCGTCATTCACTTCAAAAAGTGCAATCTGAGGTTTCTCGGGCATCGACCAATCATAAAAGGCCAACCGGTCGCCTGCCGCTATATCCAACTCGGAGAAAGTGAAATTGATATAGGATGCATGTGGCAAAAAGAACCGCCAACTGCAAGATGCATTGTATTTGTATGAGGCATCACCGCTTCCATCTGTAATCGTTCCGCGATACTGTTGTATCAGGTCATTATGACAGAAATTCTCATGTCTGGCCATCCTGAAATTCAGGCGCCACCCGGATGCTGTCTCAGAATCATCAGTTTTAAAGGTGATATACAGACTGTCTGTGTTAAAATAGTAGGTCGTTCCAGATGCCACGGTACCCGAGAGTGTCATCAGCAGATTTCCTTGGTCGGGATGTCCATCCCAAAAGCTCAAAGAATCATGATCTTCCTGTGTTTCGAACGATGAGACCTGAATCATGAAACGGTATGCAGCATTGTCGGCAAGCAAATACGTGCAATCCGTATTATTCTGGTAACCAACGGGGCCGCTCCCATCCTCAAGCGTGCCTTCCGAGCAATGAATTTCCTGACTGGAGCAAAAGTACGGATAGTTCGCATCACCGGGATAGATGTTATTGATAACCCGTTGGGAATACCGAAAGCCGTCAACCACATTGGAATCGCCATCGATAACCTCCAAGACATAATATCCATTGGAGTTGCCACCCCAACCGAAATTGAAATGATAGTAATCATCATTCTCATAACCATCGCAGACAAATGCATGGCCACCATCTTCGCTATGACCAGCATAATACAGAGGTCTTTTCGCATTCAAATCCTCTTTGATGATATTTTTCCACTGCTCCAATGAATAACTGGAACGGTGCAAGAATTGGCAATTCGAGGAATAACCGAAATAGGAGGTAAGAGCATTAGTCACGCTTTCAGAATAGGCACCAGATCCATCTGCCCCATACATCATATCCACGGATGTAGCACAATGGAAAATCAGCTTGGCCACTTCGTTGTTGAAATGGTTCAGCTGGTCCTTCATCGCCTCGTAGCAATAGGTCTGTTGGGCAAAGTTTACATAATAGTTGCCGTAATCGGTGTAATTGGTATGGGATCCAAAGCCATGAAGCGGATAACGGTAATAGTACATGATCATGGCCATGGCCACAGCCACACAGCCATTGGGGGTACGTTGGTCGTAGCCGGACGGGGCATTGATATCCTGCGGAGAATAGGCATTGTAAAACCTAGTTTGATTCCAAAGAGCCGTCAACAAGGGAGAAACACTTTGGGTGGTTTCGTCTTTCACGCCGTTCGCAGTTTTCAAAGCTTCCCATGCCTGTGCTACTTCAGCGGATGGGTTCAGCCCGTGCTTGCGCGCATATCGGATTTCTTTCGCATAGGAATCCAGCCACAACAAGGCGGCAGGAGCAGCCTCTGTCATGTAAAACTGCTGATCGCGGGAGTATGCCAACACCGGAATGACCGCATCATCTGCAGACATCACGATAAAGCCTTTGGAGAAATTCACCACTAGCAGGAGCGTGTCCGTACCGTCCACCACATAATGGAAATCTTTGGGCTCAGATGGCGCCACACTCTTCTGCCAGAAAGCATTTACCGCCGCATTCTCCAAATTATTCTTGCCAACAGGATTGGCAAACAAAGACAGGGAAGAGCAAACCAACAAAAACAGTCCTAAATATCTCTTCGTTTTTTCCAACATACCATTTGCATTTAAAAGGCGGCAAAAATACAAAAAAGGATATTCAAGCAGAATATCCTAAAACAAATTTCAATGATAAAAAAATTAGAAGTTATTGATATCGGGCATCGGGTCAAAAGCATCTTCCTCCTTGTCTTCGCGGCCAAGTCCTCCGGCGCTTCTCTGGAGGGAAGCAATGAGCGAGCCAATCATCTTGGTGAGTTCCATCAGCTGGTTGCGGGAATGGTTCACCGCATCTTCGCCCATCATTTGTTTGCGGGACATGATTTCCGTGTAAACCACGCATTCGCGGACCGAGCTTTTGGCCATTTTCAGATAATACAGGAATTGTGTCTTGCTCCTTGAAGATCCTTCTGCTGTATTCAGGGCTATGTTTTGTGCCGATTTCAGGAAAGATTTTTTCAGCACATTCTTTGCAAAACTATCTTCCATGCCTTCAACTTCGGAGTATAGCCATGCTATGTAGTCCATGGCTTTTGCATAGATCCTCAAATCTTCAAATCTGAAGAAGCTTACGTTTACGTTAGATTCGTTCATAACTGTGTGATTTAGTTAATTTTTATCAGGCTCCAAAGATAATGATTTTTTTCAAACAAACCACTTTTTTCATTTTTCTTCATTTTTTTTGATATTAGATAGAAGAAGGAGGAGAACTGGCGTTCCAAGTCTAATTTTTATTACTTTTGCACCGCATTACAACTGGTGCACAAACAACAGGACATGGGCAAGTTACAGAAATTAAGACAAGTTTGGGGAATCGTGGTGAAGGACTGGAAGACGAGGTATCGCCTGGTTTTCTCCAATGAGGAGACGCTGGAGCAACGTCTGGAGATCCGTCACATCACAATACAGAAAGCTACGGTGGTCGTCATCATCGCTGCCTTTGTGGTAATTGTGCTCACCACGCTTCTGATTGCATTCACTCCGTTGCGGGTCTATATTCCCGGTTACACTTCCAACAAGGACTACAAGCAGTACAAGCAGGCTGCAGCCAAAATCGACTCTTTGGAGAAGGCCATCGAGTACAACCAGCAGTTTATGGACAATTATATCGCAATGGCCAGCGGGAATGCGCCCATGGCCGACGAGATGGACCGCGACGCAGCTGCCACACCGCAGGTGCACGCCAAAAAGCGTGACAGCTTACGCACCCGCCAAAGTCACAAGATTTTGGAGGAGGCGGAGATGATTCTGGGACGCGTGCAGAAAAACAACACAGCCAGCACCCCCGGCATCGACCAAGCCAAAATCTCTAACCTATCCATTTATCCGCCTGCCTTTGGTTCTGTATGCCGGCTCTTCAGTCCAGACGAAAACCACTATGGCCTTGACATCCGGGGCACCATGAACAGCACCGTTTGCAGTGTTGCCGACGGCGTGGTTATTTTCTCCGGGTACAACGCCAACGATGGCCATTTCATCGTGGTGCAGCACCCTGGCAATCTCACCTCCATCTACAAGCGCAACAGCCGAATTCTGAAGCGCCTCGGCGACCGTGTCTCTGCCGGAACCCCCATCGCCCTCATGGGCAACACAGGCGCGACGGAATCCAAAACCGCCCACCTGCATTTTGAATTGTGGTATAACGGATTTCCTATCAATCCGTTAGATTATCTTGTCATACAATAAACTATGGAAAAAACAATAATCATTGAACCTTCTATGGTTGTCGGATTGTACGGCAGCCAGAATGCCAACATAGATTTGCTCACGCACATTTTCCCCAAGCTGAAAATCGTGGCTCGGGGCAATGAAATCAAGGTGGCCGGCGAGGACCACGAAGTGGAAACTTTCGAAGAGCGCGTTCGGCTGCTGATCACCCATCTGGAGCAATACGGCAAGCTCACCGAGACCGACATCCTCAATATCACCGCGATGGAGGACGACAGTTTCTACCGTCTGGACGACAACGGCAGCAATGTCATCGTGCACGGCCGCGAAGGCAAGATTATCAAGGCCATTACGCCAAACCAGAAGAGGATGGTGGAGAGTGCCAACAAAAACGACATGGTGTTTGCCATCGGTCCTGCGGGTACGGGCAAGACATACACCGCTGTGGCTTTAGCTGTCAAAGCATTGAAAAACAAGCAAGTACGCCGCATTATTCTGACCAGACCTGCCGTGGAAGCAGGAGAAAATCTGGGCTTCCTGCCCGGCGATTTGCGCGACAAGCTGGATCCGTATCTACAACCGTTGTACGATGCCCTCTGGGACATGATTCCGATGCAGAAGCTGATGTCGTACATGGAGGACAAAGTCATTGAAATCGCACCATTAGCTTTCATGCGCGGGCGCACGCTCGACAACGCCTACGTAATCCTGGACGAAGCACAAAACGCCACTTCGGCGCAGCTGAAGATGTTCCTCACACGTATGGGCAAGAACGCCAAATTCTTCATCACCGGCGACATCACGCAGATTGACCTGCCCAAAAACCAGCAATCGGGATTGCTGCAAGCCGACCGCATCTTGAGTAAGATTCCGGGCATTGATTTCATATACATGGACACCAAAGATGTGGTGCGCCACCATCTGGTGACCAAGATTATCAAGAGTTACGAAGAGTACGAAGACAAGCAGGCCGCTTACGAACAGAAACGCAAAGAGGAGCGGCTGGCGCAAAAAGCAGAACAGCAGACCGAGCATGAGTAAACCCTTGAAAGTACGGCGGTTATTATATCCCTTGGCCTGGATTTTCGGCGGGGTAGCTTGGCTCCGGCGGTGGTTGTACAACCGTGGCCTCTTAAAGTCGTACCAGCCGGAGATACCCGTTGTCTGCGTGGGCAACATTGCCATCGGCGGCACGGGCAAAACGCCACACGCCGACTTCATCACACGCACGCTGACTAAAAACCATCATGTGGCCATGCTCAGCCGAGGCTACGGCCGCACGAGCAAAGGCTATATTCTGTCCAACACCACACCCGAGGAGCAACTCACGGCGGAACTCATCGGCGACGAGCCGATGCTGTTGCACCAGCGGTTTCCAGATTTGCCTTTGGCGGTGGATGAGAATCGCAAGGACGGCATTGAGAAATTGCAGGCCTACGCGCCTGAGACGGACGTCATCGTGATGGACGACGCCTTCCAGCATCTGTCCGTTTCCCCCACCCTGAAGATGATCCTGACGGAATACGAGCGACCCTATTTCAAGGACTACCCGCTGCCTGCCGGGCGACTGCGCGAGTATCCATCCGCGGTTCGCGATGCTGACTTGGTTATCGTAACCAAAGTCTCTGACGAGCAGGTAAACCGTGACCTTTGGCGCAAACGATTGAAAATCAGCGACAATCAGCCATTATTCTTCACCCGCTATCGTTACGGGAAACCCGAACCTGTGACACCACCCGCCAAGGATTTTGCCCTTGACGACAACACGGAGATATTGCTGCTCACCGGCATCGCCCGTTCCAACCCGTTGCTGGAGCATTTGCAACAAACCTACAGCATCGCGCGGCATTTCAAGTTCCAAGACCATCATCGTTACACTTCTTCAGAAATTGAAAGCATAAAGAAATATTTCAAGCCTAACAGCGTTCTATTCACCACCGAGAAAGATTGGATGCGCCTGCAATACAGCCACATCAAAAATTCATTATCTTTGCTGCCTGTATTCATCATCCCTATTGAAGTGGATTTTTTAACTGAAGAAGAACATACAACATTCATCAACATCTTAGAAGACCATGTTAGAAGAGAGAAAAAGAAAAATTGAAGAAACTGTCTCTTTTTTGAAGAGCAGAACCAACATACATCCCAAAGTCGCTATCGTGCTAGGATCCGGTTTGGGCGGACTAACCAAATCCGTGGAAGTCGCGGACGAGATTCCCTATACGGAAATTCCCAACTTCCCCGTTTCCACCGTAAAAGGGCACAAAGGCACTTTGGTTTTCGGCAAGCTGAACAACACAGAAGTGATGGTCTTCAACGGCCGCATGCACTATTATGAGGGCTATCCGATGAGTGTAGTGACCTATCCGCAGCAGATTCTGAGCGGTTTAGGTGTAAAATGTCTCATTCTTTCCAACGCAGCCGGCGGTATGAATCCCACCTTCAAAGTGAGCGATATCATGATCATCAAGGACCACATCAACATGTTCGGTGACAACCCGCTGTTGGGACCCAACGACGACACCTTGGGACCGCGCTTCCCCAACATGAGCGAAGTCTATTCGCACCGCCTCATCAAACTGGCCTATCAGAAAGCCAAGGAGACCGGTGTACACTTGCAGGAAGGCGTGTATATGGGCGTGACGGGTCCTTGCTTTGAGACTCCGGCCGAATACAAGATGTACCATATCATGGGCGCTGACGCAGTGGGCATGTCCACCGTACCAGAGGCCATCATGGCGCATCACCGGGGCATTGAAATTTTCGCTTTGTCGGTCATCACCGACTTGGGCATTGTGGGCCAGGTGATGGAAGCCACGCACGAAGAGGTGCTGCAAGCAGCCAACACTGCAGGTCCGAATATGGTGAAGTTGATTTACGCGATGCTGCCCGAGATGTAGGTTTAGAAAACCACCGGCAGCAGCAGTTCCACGATAATGGCCACGAGGACGGCCACCAAGGCTACCCGGACCAATCCCCTGTTTTTCCAAGCCATCACAATCGCCACCATCGTTGCAATAGCAGCGGAGGCGAAGTGCGGTGTAGTGGCACCTGTGGGTGTGGTGGAATAGAGCACATCTGGGAAAGTCATGGCCGACAGCACGCAAAACGGAATGTAAAACAGAAAGTCCTGAATCCATTCATTTTCCAGTTTTTTCCGCACGAAACCGATGGGAATCAAACGGATGAGGTATGTGGTGAGCGCCATGATCACCATGCAGATGGCGATATTTTGCATACTACACATGGACGCCTCCTTCCTGAACATTTTTTCTCCGGAATCTTTTCACCTCCTTGATGGACGCGCAAATTGCAGCGCCGAGGATGGCGGAAATGATGATAGTCCAGCCACCGCCACCGCTTTTAGAGAGCACGTTGATGCCCGGCACATACTTGAAGAGGCATGAGAGCAATGCGGAAACGATGACCGCGATGGCCACTTTCCGGCCTTTGCGCGCCGGCGGGATTATAATAGCGATAAACATGCAATACAGGGCGATGCCAAAGCATCCCTGCAACATGGGCGAGAGTAAACTGGAGGCCACGGCGCCGAGGCAAGTTCCTAATGTCCAGCCGAAAATCGGGGTGGCCATCAGACCGCCGAAGAATGGGAAATTCACATCGTCTTTTTCCATAGAGGCCAGCGCAAAGACCTCATCGGTAATGCAGAAAGCCATGATGGCGCGTTTGTAGAAGGGCATGTCGGAGGCCACTTTCTGGGAAAGCGACAGCGACATCAGCATATAGCGCAAGTTGATAACAAAAGTGGTGATTACCAGTTCGATGTACGGAGCGCCGCCCTCGATGAGTCGTATGCCGGCAAACTGGCCCGCCGAAGCCATGTTGGTGAGTGAGATAATCGTGGCTTCCACCGGATTGAAACCCATTTTCACGGCAATCAATCCGAAGGTAAAAGAGACAGGAATGTATCCCAAGCAGATGGGAAAACCTTTCTTTATACCTCTAACAAACTCACTCATTGATAGTTAACTATTTGACTTTCAAGGCTGCAAAGATAGTAAAAAAATGGGTTCAGCGAGGTAATGCCCCAGCATCTCAACAAACAAGTCTTCAAAGGCCAGTTTCGGCATTCGGAATCAATAAATTTATTATCTTTGCAAGCTTGGGTAAAAGCTTTGACTGCCATGATTAACTGTGGCATAATGCACTGCAATTTTGTTCAAAACAAGCCTATCTGAAATTCAATGAAACTGATATCAAAAATACAAAAGAAAAGCAATGCTTTGTGGCTTCTTGCCGCAATGATTTTATGTACGTTGCCTACGCACGCTCAGGATCCAGTCTGTCGTGTATTTCACGTGAACGACATTCCGTTAAGAATGGTGTTTGTGAAAGGCGGAGACATGCAATTAGGCTGCACTGCTGAAAGGGATGACAGCTGCAAAGCTCGTGAAATTCCCAACCACACAGTGTCTTTGCCGGATTTCTATATGGGTGAAACGGAGGTAACCCAAGCCCTGTGGATGGCGGTGATGGGTCGGGACAACAATCCGAGCTATTGGAAAGGCAACTGGCTTCCCGTGGAGCGGGTGAGCTGGGCAGAGTGTCAGCGATTTATAAACCGCCTCAACAAGTTTCTCGCTACCGATTTGCCGCAAGGCTATCGTTTCGCACTGCCGACCGAAGCCCAATGGGAGTATGCCGCCCGTGGTGGTCGCAAAAGCGCGGGCACCAGCTACTCAGGTGGCAATGACTTGAAACAAGTTGCATGGTTTTACAGCAACAGCAACGAACGCACCCACGATGTCCGCATAAAGACTGCGAACGAGCTGGGGTTGTTCGACATGAGCGGAAACGTTTGGGAATGGTGTCAGGATTGGTTCGATGAAAACTACTATGCGGAGAACAAGGATTGGAATAATCCTTTGAACGACCAAGAAACAGCATATCGTGTACAGCGGGGCGGCAGCTGGAACTATGCAGCTCCTTATCTACGCTGTGCCAACCGCGATCGCGGCAGTATCTACTCCCGCTACGAGGATTGTGGCTTCAGGGTTGCGCTAATACCCAAAGAATAATTAAAACGCATATTTCAAATGCAGCAGAATCTGCCACGTGTTCGACAAGTTGTTGTAAAGCGACCACGTTGACGGGGTGAAAGAATAATTCCCAGTCTGGTTATCATATTTCAACACCACTTCGTTGTCCAGCACTTGATATGCGCCCCACTTACTGCAGAAAAGGTTGCCCAAATTATTGAAATCGACTCCAACGTCGATGGTATGCTTGTGACCTTTGATGTTGAAGTATATCTCCTGCGCCACCTTGAAATTGATGCGGTTCACCCAAGGTGCCTTACCGCCATTGCGGATGGAATATTCGCCTCTATGCTTGCTTAAATAATTGTCGCTGCTGATGAACTCTTCGAAAGCATTGCGATTCTCCTCGGAGACGAATGGCATAGCCGCCAGTTCTTCGGAGGTGGGGATATACATCAACTGCAAACTGTTCATTCCACTGGCATAGTCAATGAGGTAAGAGCGGTGGGAACGATAGTTCACATTATAGATTCCCATGTTCAGACCTTCGTAGAAAAGACCGAGCCGCGTAGCCGTGTGTGGACCTTCCTTGATGTTGTATCCAATGGAGGCAATCACACGGTGAGGCGCAACATAGCCTGTAAGCCCGAGTTCTGGGCTGTTACTGCCATTCACACTGGCTGTATTTGCCAAACTGGAGACTTGATCACTTATTCCGTCGGAGATTGTCCTTGCATTGCTTAATGTGTAAGCCGCCATCAAATTCAGACCAAAACGAAACTCTTTGGTCAGCTGAGCGGTAAGAGACACATACTGTCCGTGCAGTTTTTTCTCGTTGTAGAGATAGTATCCGCGCATGTAAGAGCCATCACTGTTGGTAATGCCCTCGCTTGCGTAGTTGGTACGGGCATTGGGTTCACCAGGAAGCGATATCGTACCGTCTTCCTTATAACCTAACACCTTGGCATACACTTCGTTGAAATTAAACGAATAGACAGCTTCCAAAGTAGCCTTGATATCGCCAGGAATCACAAAGTCCAAGGCCAGGGAGGATTTCCAACTGGTAGGCATGTGCAGATCCTTTGCCAAAATGGTAGCATTGGTAGGTGCCGGCAGACTGGTCTGGTTGTACTCCTGACCATTGTGGACGCTGTTGATGATATTCGAAAGTTCGGGGTCGAAGTTCACCACATCCTGTCCTGTTTCCAGATTGGCAATGTATTGGTATTGCAGGCAATTGGAGTTACCCACTGCGCTCACCAGCCATACGTTAGGAATACGGCCCGTAAAGAGGCCTGTACCGCCACGAAGGATGAGTTTACGCTTGTGCGTGATATCCCAGTTGAAACCGACACGCGGGGAGATATGGTAGTCAACATTCGGTACATCGTCGGTGCTGAGTCCCGCAAAAGAGCTATTCGGATTCGCTGACGCAATTTGAGCAAACTCGACATTGAGATTGTTGTAGCGGAAACGGACAAAAGGCGCCTCCAGACGGAGACCTACGGTGAGTTTGAAAAACTTGCTGAATTCCATGTCATCTTGAGCGTAAAGGGAAATCTGGGAGTGGGTAAAAGTTGGGAAGACCTGCTCCGTAGGATTGTCTGTGTTGGCATGGGTAATCATGAACAATGAAGGTCCGGCACCTTCCTCACCGTTTGCATCCGCGAGGAAAGACTGCCATGAATCATAGACATACCAGCCGGCGCCGCCTTGCATGAAGCCGTTGACAATACGATTCCATTCAAACTGCGCACCAGTCATGATATTGTGGATGCCTTTTTTGTAATTGAATTCATCGGTGAGCGTGATGGTGTTAACGCGACGAAGGTTGTTATAGGTGAACGGATCCGGACCAAACGTTGTAAACAGAGCTAACTGCGTGCTACCGTCAGCGGCAGTATAAGGCTCCAAAATATCAACGGTCGGGAAGTAGCCGCCCACGAAAGTGCGCGGTTCGTTTTGCAATGACCAAGTGATTCGGGCCATATTATTGCCTTGTCCGTTCAGTACATGACTGTTGAGTTCCGCCGCCAGAGAAGTAAAGTTCTGTTTCTGGCAATAGCGGGCCGATTCAAACGGCATTGAATATTGCGAGTTACGTCCAGCATTGTCGCGGTTCACCGTATAGAGTTCCCCGTTAGACAGAAGTGTAATGTTGCTTCCTCCCAATGGGTTGAAAGAGCTGGCCGCAGGGTAAGGTGTGGAGACGTGTGTGTGTGATAAACGGATATTAAACAGATTGTAATCATTGATTCTCCAGTCAAGACGTGCAAAAGCCCTGAAATCGGGGGTTTTCACCGTATAGTACTCATAACGTCCAGCATCATAACCGTATTTGTCAACAAGGAATTGATGTATGGCATCCATTTGATCTGTGGTGGGGCGATTGTAACCTGTGCTGCCACCGTAAGGTTGACTCTCATCTATGCGGGATAAGACATCGGATCCGGCATCATGACTCACCACGTATTCTCCATTGACGAAGAAGAAAAGCTTGTCTTTGACGATGGGACCCTCGAGAGTGACACCAATGGTATTGTTGAGGGTAAAAGGAACGGCCAACCAGGCATCACCAACTCGTTTCCCTTGCAAATCATCATTGGTAAAGTAATTATAAACAGATCCGTGCCATATGTTTGTACCATGTTTGGTAACCATGTTGATGGCACCGCCTAGGAAGCCGCTGTGGCGGACGTTGTAGGGAGTGAGGTTGACACTGACCTGGTCGATAGCCTCAAGGGAAATCGGTGTGCCGCCAGCGGGCAGGCTAGAACCAATGCCAAAAGCGTTGTTGAATGAAGCCCCGTCCACAGTAACATAGGAACCCCGATAGTTGGCACCGCCGAACGCTGCTCCGCCTTCCGTTATCAGACCCTGCGGAGTATATCTCAACATATCGTATAAGCTGCGACTCACGGAAGGTACCGTCACGATTTCGCTGCTGTTGATGAGGATGCCGGCGCCCGAGCGGTTGATATTCATGGAGGATTTCTCTCCGTCACCGAAAATGGTAATCTCCTCAATCCGCTGTGAGGTACGGGCCAATTCCACATTTACAACTACGGTCTCACCGATAGGGGCCACGACATCGTGTACTATTGCGGTTTGGAAATTGAGACGTTCCACTCGAACCGTGTAGGGGCCTCCCACTAAAACATTATTGATAATAAAATTACCCCTCTCATTAGAGAAAACATAATAGTTCGTGCCAGTGGGACCGTGCACAACAGTGACCACCGCGTTCGGGATAGGATTCTTACCATCACTGACATTCCCCGAGATGGAAGAGGTGGTGATCTGCGCCGTCAGAGACAAAGACGTCAGCAAGAAGCAGAATACCAGCACGATGGCCGACAATCCTGTTCTATTTCTGTTGTTTTCACTAAAAAATCGTAAAATATAAGCCATAATCAAAATGTTGCAACAGGACAAAAATCTATATATCTTGTTAAATCCTAATAAGATAAAACACCGCAAAGAGAAGAATTATCCATTTTTAACAAGATGCCAAAATTACAAAAAAATCCCAATGCCGAATACTAACATTTCAATTCAGGCGAAGATAACAGAAACATGGCCGTTTTCAAGCCATCGATAGCGGCGCTCATGATACCTCCCGCGTAGCCCGCGCCCTCGCCGATGGGATAGAAGCCGGGCAATGAACAGACACGGTCCTCGCCGCGCACCATGCGCACGGGTGACGACGAACGAGTCTCCACACCGGTGAGCACTGCATCGGGGTCGGCAAAACCGGGCATCTTGCGGTCGAAGAGTGGCAACGCCTTGCGCAGAGAGTCCACTACATAATCGGGCAGACAGCGATGAAGGTCGCAGAACACCACGCCATGTGGATAGGAGGGTTTCACGCTACGGTACATCTGCGCTATCTTATCCTGCAGGAACTCGCCCACCAAATTGCCGGGTGCACGGTAATCGCCGGCCACTTCGAAAGCCAGCCGCTCGTATTTTTCTTGATAGTCGAGTCCATCCAACGGGCTATTTTTCAGATAGTCTTCCGGGTTAACATTAACCAGCAAGGCGCTATTGGAGTTGGCCTTGTCGCGTTTGCGCTCACTCATGCCATTGGTCACGATAGTGTCAGGTTCGCTGGTGGAGGCCATGACTGTGCCACCGGGGCACATGCAGAAGGTATAGACGCTCCGCTCTGGCAGATGGACCACGCCCTTGTAGGAAGCGGGCGGGAGAATGCGCGCGGCATCGCCGTACTGCATGCGATTGATGCGGCGTTGCTGATGCTCGATGCGCACACCCATGGAGAAGGGCTTGGCCTCCATCGTCAGGCCGCGCTCATGCAATCGCCGGATGGTATCGCGGGCCGAGTGGCCCAAGCCCAGCAAAACATGATGGGTGCGAATTTTGAGCTCCGGAGCACAAACCAGCTCTATCACATCCCCATCCCGATGAAAATCGGTAAAAGTCGTATTGAAATGAAACTCTCCGCCCAAGGATTCAATCTCCAGACGCATATTCCGGACTACTTTCTCCAGATAGTCGGTCCCCACATGTGGGTTTTGCATGAACGTAACATCCTCGTGGGCACCGTGCTTGTGGAATTCCTTCAGCACAAAATCATTATACTCGCTATGCACATTGGTATTCAGCTTGCCATCGGAGAAAGTGCCTGCCCCACCCTCTCCAAACTGGATGTTGGAGTTAGGGTTGAGCGTTTTGGTGTACATAAAGTCGGCCACAGCCCGCTTGCGGTCCTCGATTTTGCCGCCACGCTCCAAAATGATGGGCTTGGCCTGGCACCGTGCCAGATACAGGGCTGCGAACATGCCAGAGGGCCCGAAACCGACCACCACAGGGCGAAGGTCGTCCTTCCATAATGGATATTCAACTTCAACAGACGGTTTCAGTTGAGAAACACCGTCTTTTTCCAGAAGAGAAGCATAGTTGTCGGAAAGTGTTACCGCCACTTGGAAATCGTACATTACTTTGTTTTTCTTACGGGCATCGATGGCCTGCCGGAGCACGCGGAAATCCTGGACATCTTCATGGCGGATGTGGTACTGCTGGCAAACCGCATTTTTCACATTCGGATTTGCCGAAACGGGGATTCGGATATTGGAGAGTTTTAACTGTATCATAATTGTCGGCAAAAATAACACTTTCAGCCGATTTGGAAATTCATCTCATGAATAATTGCTATTTTTGCACGCATTTTCAGAATCATGCCAAGATTACGCGAGCTTTTCTGGTCTTTTTTCAAAATCGGAACCTTCACCATCGGAGGTGGGTACGCCATGATACCGCTGATGGAAAAGGAGCTGGTGGATCAGCGCCAATGGGTCAATCGGGAGGATTTTATGGATATCTTGGCGATATCGCAGGCCATGCCAGGCATCTTTGCCGTCAACATTGCCACCAATGTAGGCTACCGGTTGCGCGGTTTCCGGGGCAGCCTGGCCGCCATCATCGGCAACATCGCCATCCCCATCGTCATCATCCTCTGCCTAGCCACCTGTTTCAGGTTTTTGAAAGACAACACTATCTTTGAGGCCATCTTCAAGGGCATCCGTCCCGCAGTTGTGGCTCTTATAGCGGCTCCCGTGTTCAACATGGCAAAGACTGCCGGAATCAATTGGCGTAACTGCTGGGTTCCGGTTGTGGCCGCCGGGCTCATCTACCTGCTAGGCGTTTCCCCCATCTGGATCATATTGGCGACGCTCGCTGCCGGACTCATCTACGGACACTACAAAGAGCAACGAAAGGAGGGAATATGATTTTTCTGCGGCTATTTTGGACTTTCCTGAAAATCGGAGCCTTCACTTTTGGTGGCGGGCTGGCTGCTATCGCGCTCATCCAGAATGAAGTGGTGGAGAAGCAGGGCTGGCTCACGAGCCAAGAATTCGCCGATATCGTGGCCACCTCGCAGATTACGCCAGGTCCTGTCGGCATCAACACAGCTACTTATACAGGCTACACGGCCATCGTGAACGCGGGGTACTCCGAGTGGTTCGGCATTCTGGGAGCACTCCTCGCCTCTCTCTCCGTCATTCTCGTGCCTGTCACACTCATGCTCATCGTATGCCGGTTTCTCCTTAAGCACAAGGGCAATCCGATCATCGCCACTGCCATGTCGTGGCTCCGGCTGGTCATTGTAGGCCTTATAGCGGCCGCTGCGCTGCTTTTGGCCACCCCTGAGACATTCGGTATCGTCTCACCCCAGATATGGGTCAGTATCGCCATTTTCGCCGCTGTATTCGTCGTCTCCCTCAAGTTCAAGGCCAGTCCCATTCTGCTGATCGTGCTGAGCGGCGTGGTGGGGTTCATCATTTATGGCATGATACTTTGACACTGCGCGGCTTCGCCGCTTGTGAGGGCATTTCACCTTCGGACGGCACTTTCTCTTTCAGCACCCCACACTGCGCGGCTTCGCCGCTTGTGAGGGGTTAATCGCACTCCGTGCGGGTCGTCTCTTCGAGACTTTCAAGGAAAACTTTCCTTTTAATGGCAGTGGAGCACTACATATACCGGCAGGTGGTCGGCGTAGCCGCCGATGTAGCGCGGGCCGAGAAAGGTACGATAGGTTTTCACACCACCGTATTTCTCGTCGGGCACAAAAAGAAACGGAGCCTGGAAGATGTAAGGCCGCTGGTGGGCGATGCGCAAACGGGAATGACCTAACAATAGGGCTCTGGAGACAATGATCTGGTCCAAACATCTCCAAAAATCCTCGTGCTTGTGCGAACCCACATTATTCTGGTTTTCAAAATAATACATCAGATTGAAAAGGGTATCCTCCGTATTCTCCGGCGCAAACACCCGGGCACGCAAATGAGCCACCATGCTCTCGTCTGTGGCATAATCGTTGAAATCGCCCAGCAATAGCACATTGGCAAAGGTATTGAGACGCATCACGGAATCAACCAGCTGGCGGGCCACGTCGGCGTAATGGTTGCGCTTGGGGATGGTGGCCGCGTAACCGCCAAAGCGCGAGGTCCAGTGGTTGACAACCAGATGCAGCGAGTCGCCGCACGGGAGCCGTACCAGCGCGTAGAGCAAATCGCGATTGCGGGTTTTCGGTTCAAAGGGGAAGACTACCGGCACCTTATGCTCGCGGAGGACCGTTACCAAGCTATCGCGGTAAAGCAAGGCGACATCCACGCCACGGCGGTCGGGAGAGTCGTGATGCACATAGCGATAGCCGTAGGCGTGGAGCGGCGAGCGGTAGCAAAGATCCTTGAGTACCTGCTCGTTCTCGATTTCGGCCAGGCCCACAAGCGCCGGAGGACTGCCCTCGCCCATGGCCACCAGCACCTTGGCCACATTGGCGATTTTCTTGTAATACTTCTTGTAACTCCAATGGTACAAACCCTCGGGCGTGAAATCATCATCGCGAGTAAGCGAGTCATCGGAAGGGTGGAACAGGTTTTCCACGTTGTAGAATGCGACTATCAGCGAGTCGCGCGATGGCTGGGCTCCTGTCCACCAGGCACACCCCAGCATCAGCATCAAGAGCATGATTTTCGTTTTCATTGCGAGAATATTTTGTTGCGGCAAAGATAATAAAAAAGGAGGATGACGGCATCGTCATCCTCCTTGTACGGAAAGGATTTTCTATCCTTAATCCTTAATACATCTTACGCTATAACCCATGCCTCCGGTCACATCGTTAACTTGCCACATGTAGCACTTACAATCAGCCCAGTAAACTCTGGGTTGGGTCGGGTTAGCAGCATTCACGCCCCACAGATAAGCGTTACCGATGAGGTTCTCGTAACGGCCGGCGTTCTCATTGTAGCAACCACCAGGCAGCAAGCTGTAGTTGGTGCTGTTGTTGCCACCGCCGTCGAGCCAGTAGTGGTTATAACGCAGGTCAAACATGTCGGTTGCGGTGCTGGTACCAGCGATGCTCATGAAGTCTTCTCCGTTCGGCATGTGCCAGCCGGTAGGACAGATACCCTGGACATTGTTGTTGGCATCCAAGGTCAAGCCGTTTTCAGCGTCCATAGCAGCATTCCAATCGTACAGGTAACCGTAACGGTCGAGATTCTCGGTGGTGTTCGGGTACATGATGTTATCATAAACCATCAGGTTGTTCACAGCACGACTGTCGCTGTACTTGGTAGTGCGGAGGTTCTTGGCCATCCAGCACTTGCCAGCAAGCTGTACGGAAGGATAGGTATTGTTATCAGCATCCGTTGCCACCGGGCAAACGTTCTGCGTCACATGCAGCACCTGCGTGGTCGTGGCCTCATTGCCACACTCGTCGGTAGCTGTCCAAGTGATTGTGTAGTCTCCCACCGCATTGTAGGAATTCTCCGCATTGTTCACCACGGTATAGTTAACGTTAGCACCATCCAGGAAGTGATTCACTTCAGGTGTTGCGAAGACAGGAGTAACCTCGTCCATGCTTCCGTCTATATTGGCGTAAGCATCGCCGTGGGTCGTGATGGTGAAGAGGTAACCCGGTGTACTCGGCGTGTTGACCACTACCTCCACAGAGGCAGGTTCGCTGACGCAACCCGTAGCCGTATGGGTCACGGTGAGCTGGTAGGTACCGCTCATTTCACCCGTAAGCGGACTAGCAAGCACAGGGCTGGTTTCCGTTGACGCGTAGTTATTAGGACCCGTCCAAGCATAGGTGTATTCACTGCCCGTGGAGGAGCCCGTGCTATTCAGCGTTACATTCTCAGTCGTGCAGTAGAATGCTTTATCCACAGCGACAACCACGGTCGGAGTCTTGTGCAGATTCAGGTGCAGCGTCACGGTGCTGTCGCAACCATACTGGTTCTGGAACACGTGTACGTAGTCGTTCTCGCCTTCATCCACGATGGTCGTGTCGGCAGCAGTCCAAGTGTAACTATCGCAAGCGATTTCGGAGAACTCGGAAACATTCTTCGGATTCACCGTGATGGTGAAGGTTTGCGGAACACCTTTCACTGTATGACCGCCAAGCGTATCGTGCGGAGTCACGGTAATTGTGTTCGTCAACGGCTCAGTACCATCGTTTACAGCAGTGAAAGCAGCAATACCATTGCTACCAGCCGTGATACTCATAGGACCATCAATCACCGTTTCGAAGCCCTGTCTCATACCAGAGAAGTGCTCCATAAAGAATGGAATCAATTCGTAATTGATTTCTTGGGTAGTTTCACCTGTGCATACCGTCACATTGTCGATGTTCAACATCTGTACTTGAGCATATCTCACATTGACTGTGACAGCTTCGGTGCCCATAGTTCCTTTCACGGTATCCAGCTCAGGCATATAGGTATCCACTGCAGGTGATGCCACCGCATAATCTGTACCATAATCCAATGACTGTGAATAAGACTCGTGTACTGTTTGACCGTTGAAATCCACGTAGTTGATGGTCAAACCATAGTTATTGACATTCCACTTAGCGTAGTAGGTCTTGTTGCTCTTAGCCGTATCAGGAACAGAGGTCCAGCTATTACCATCGAAGTTAGCATTTTCATACCAACCGTCAAAGCTGTGGCCTTCGTACTCCATATCCGCTGCAGTAGGCAGATTAGCGTCTTGTTGCTTATACCAGTATCTGCTGATAGGAGTATAACCGGCAACAAATTGAGCACCATTGAGGACAAACGTCACCGTGAAGGTGTCGGGCACGAAGGTGGCGGAAACCATCACATCGTAAGCAGGCATGTTGAACTGGTTGTTCGTCACCGTTACGGTCTGATCGGCATCGTTGGCATTATAGACGTTCCAAGCATTGAAGATGTAGCCGTCTTCAGGCACAGCGGTCAGTGAAATCTGCGTATTCTCAATACCCTTCTCCGGATCTGCCGTAACCGTACCATGCTCAATAGAGTTGTCCACATCCACATAGTACATCTGGTTGATGGTGTAGGTGGCGGTGGCAATTCCACTATTAATCATATTCTCAGCCGCAGCGACCGCCTTCAATGTAGTGGTCTCTGTAAGCGTAATCGGACCCTCATAAACCTGAGTGCCGGTCACATTGCGTCCGGCCGGAACCACGGGATCTGTACCGTCCATCGTGTAATAGATGGTGGCGTTAGGCGTGGTGGTGGTAATGGTAACCGTGACAACGTCCTCCGTCGTGAAGGTATTGCCTTCCGGATTGGAAGTAAAGATCGGCGTAACCACCTGCTCCATCTGGACAAAGTTGGCCACGAGGGCACTGTCTTGTGTAGCCGTGATTGTGATGACGGCATCCGTGGCAACTGGCTGTCCGTTGGAAGTCCAGTTCTCGAAGAGATAGTCTTGGGCCGGTGTAGCCGTCAGCGTCACCTGATCGCCATAGATCACGTATGCTTCAGACGGATCCACAGAACCGGTCTGAGCTGGGTTGACCGTAGCCGTGATATGCAGCGTGTCAATCCAGAAGATGGCATTGACATACACATCTGATGTCGGCATCTCGAAACTGTTGTTCGTGACAGTAACCGGATTAGTATATGTGGCATCCGTGCTCACCTGCCAGTATCCGAAGTGATAGCCCTGATTAGGAGTAGCCGTCAGCGTGACAGTAGATCCGATGAGGGCGCCATCGGTAGTTGCCGTAGCCGGATCAACGGTAACTGTACCATTTTGGATATTGCCATCCACATACACCATGTAAGAACAAACAGGATTGCTGTTATATGTGGTAACATCTGTTGCCGTAGCAGGCTCGTACTTATACAACTGGATAGCCTCTTGATTTGTATAAGAACTTGATTTATAGTAACGGAATCTGTCATCATTAATACTACTATTGTAACGCAGATATGCGCCACCACTACTCTTAACATCACAATCACTACCAGATATAGACAGCGTATTGGATAATTCAGTTGCACTTGCTGTAAGACCATTGCTATTTGAATTATTTCCAATATACTTTCCGCTGGCAGACTTGATAGAATAGCCTGTTGTAGTATTCATTTGTGCAACTGTGAACTTAGCAGCATCCGTTGTGGTATTAGATGCAATGACACCATTGTTAATATCCACTTCTATATTGTTATGTGCAGCATCCAGCGTGGAAAGGCCACCGTCGAAAGCAACTGCAATACCCTCGCACACAATTAGATAATCTCCACTCCAATCATTCGGGGCAGAGGTCACCTTGACATAACGGGCGGGGGTAGATGTTCCAGTACCTTGCTCCGTCTTCTGATAGACGGCATACAGGGTGATATTATCGGTAGGATAATAAGGACTGGTCACAAAGGTAGGTGCTGTGGTGGTGGTTCCCGTCACAGGGGTAGTGCTCCAGCCAGCGAACGTCCATTCGGTACAGGTTGCTGCCGGGCTGGGAACATTGTTAGCGAAGTCAACCGGCTCGGTGTATTGATTACCCGACATGGTGGCTTGCGGAACCGTACCGTTGTCGCCAGGATTGAAGGTCACCGTGTAGGACGGGAAGTTGAAGGTGTAAGCAGCCGTAGCTACATCACTGTTCACCCATTCGTCGCCTTCTTTCACGGCGATAGCCTTGACAGTGGTATCTGCATTCAAAGTGATGGCTGCCGTGTATTGTGTGGAGTTCGGAGTAGGTTCTGTACCATCCGTTGTGTAGTAAATGGTTGCACCTTCGGTAGCGCAAGCAATAGTGAGCGTCTGAGGCTCAGCGTATTCGCCAGCAGCAGGATTGAAGGTCGGCGTTGCCACCTTCTGTTGCAGCGTCAAGTGCAACACACGTACGGAGTCGCAGCCATTGGCAGCTGTTCCAACCAACACCTCATAGTCACCAGATGCAGGATAAGTGGTGCCTCTCCATTCGAATGATTCTGCCAACACAACCGCCGTAGTATCACTTTGAGCCTTCATGTCGGCAAGACGGTAAATTGCAAGAGTGTGATAGATATTACCAGAAGTAGATGAGTTGTAACAAGAAATAATAGGGTTGTTAGTATTCTGATTATTACATAACATAGTATTACGTGTAGCTGTACCCTGCGCTACAATGGAAGCTTCGTTGTTTGAAATTGTAATTCTCCAATTTGCATTACCATTATTATCAACAGCATCTTCAGTTTTCAAGTAGTTATTGCCACTAGCGCCTGCTGCATATAGATAGCCATCACCAGTATTGAGAGTCCATGTGTTATTGGTAGCCACAAAATTTGCAGTCAATACCTGAACATCATCAGAAATCGGCAATTCCAGCGTATTACCTGTAGTATTTTTATTAATGTCAGCCACTCCCCTGTTATTGGTTTTCTGCTCGCCCATTGCTTTATTAAGATCTGAAGCGGCGATGATAATCCGGTCACCATCCTGCAGATCATTGACGCTGGTAACGAGTTGCCATTCCTCGCACACTGGCACATCCATGATAAAGGTAGCCACGAGAGTGCTGTTTTGCGTAGCAATGATGTCATATTCTGCATCGGCGGAAACAATCTGGCCGTTCACTGACCAACCCGTGAAGGTGTAGCCTTGGGCTGGGGTGGCAGTCAAGGTCACTGGAGTGTTGCACAAATAACCGCTGTTGGCAGCCGTTGTGCCAACCTCAGGCTCTGGATTGAAGGAAACGGAACCACCATTGACCGGGTCTGCAGAAGCCGTGATATTGTAGTAAAGATCATTCCACTGTGCATACAGAACAATGTTGTTGGCTGGCATCGTGGTCGGAAGTGTTTCGTTCCAACCTGCGAACTCTTTGCACTCCTTCTCAGGATCTGCAATAGCTGTAACATCAGCACCGAAAGCAAAGGTGTCAACATCCAGCTCCGTATTGCCATCCATGTAGGTGATGGTGTATTCCTTCAATGCAAAGTTGGCCGTAAGCGCACTGCCACTGGTAACATTGAAATTGTAGGTGGCGGTAGTACACACTACAGCGCCCTGCGCGTTGGTCCAGTTGACAAACTCATAACCTGTGGCAGGATTGGCTGTAAGCTGCACTTCCGCACCATGGTTGAAGCTGCCCGTTCCTGTTACCGAACCGGCATTGGCTGGACTGACAACCGCAGAAACAGTATAGGTGATATAGCTGAAGTAACCCGTCACCGTCACGTTGCCTGCCGGCATGGTGAACTTGTTATTCTCCACAGTAACCGGGGAGCTGGCTGAGGTATTCTGCACATACCAGTCGCCGTCGAATTGGTATCCTTCATCAGGAGTGGCGATCAGTGTCACCTCTGTGCCCATCGTGGCGACATTGGCCGGAAGGTTGTGGCTGAGCGTACCGCCCTGCACAACACTCATCGTGATGGTGTACTCCTTCAGTTCAAAGTTGGCCGTAAGCGCACTGTCGCGAGTGACAATGAAATTGTAGTCGGCATCGGTACTCACCACAGCACCCTGCGCGTTCGTCCAGTTGACAAACTCATAACCTGCGGCAGGGTTAGCTCTAAGCTGCGCTTCCGCACCATGGTTGTAGCTGCCCGTTCCTGATACAGAACCGGCATTGTCTGGACTGATAACTGCAGAAACAGTATAGGTGATGGGGCTGAAGTAGCCTATCACCGTCACGTTGCCAGCCGGCATTCTGAACTTGTTATTCACCACTTCAATCGGGGAGCTGGCTGAGATATTCTGCACAGTCCAGTCGCCGTCGAATTGATATCCTTCATCAGGAGTGGCGATCAGTGTCACCTCAGTGCCCATCGTGGCGACATTGGCCGGAAGGTTGTGGCTGAGCGTACCGCCAGTCACAACGCTCATCGTGATGGTGTATTCCTTCAATGCAAAGTTGGCCGTAAGCGCACTGTCACGGGTGACGATGAAATTGTAGGTGGCAGTAGTACACACCACAGCACCCTGTTCGTTCGTCCAGTTGACAAACTCATAACCATTATCAGCGCTGGCGGTCAGCGAGGCCGCTCCTTCGTAAGAGTAAGTGCCGGTGCCCGTTATAGTACCACCTGCTGCCGGGTTGGCAGTAGCTGTAACTGTGTACTCAATTGCGGTGAAGGAAGCGTGAACCTCAACATTGGCGGCAGGCATGGTAAACTGATCGTTGACCACGTCAACCGTCAAGCCAGTAGCAAGATTTCTCACTTCCCAAGACTCGAAGGTATATCCGGCATGCGGAGTTGCTGTCAGTTTTACGACAGTACCTGCGGAGGCAGTCTGTTCAGGATCGGAACTTATAGAACCATCTGCAGGCTGAATCAGCGTGATATTGTAATTGACATCGCAAACAGGATTGCTGTTGTAGGTATTAACAACCGGATTAGACAGCTTGTAGAGTTGGACGGCAGATTGACCATCCTCGTAGCAAGCGAAACGCGGAGAACCAGTATTGTAACGAATCTTTCTATTATCATTACTAATATTGGCAATAACAGCATTACCATTGTTATCAAAACTAATACTCCAAGAAGAATTATCAGTTACTGAAGAAGCTTTATTCAAGCTGTTTCCAGATGTCCAAGTCAAGTAATTATTATCTGAAGTTTTCAATGAATAAGACCCGTCATCACTTCCTGCAACAACAGTAAGTGGGTAAACACCTGTGGGAGCATCTGAATAAGACACACGCTCACCATATTTCGTATTCGTAGTCGATATACCAGAGAGTTCATATTTACCTGTTTCATATACAAGCACCATCTGGTCATCGATAGCTATAGTATTGGCTTTCTGCCAAGCTGCATCACCACTTCCGCCCTCGCTCTTCACATACACTGCGTACAGTGTGGTGTCGCTCGTCGGGGAGACGGTGGTCATGAAATCAGGAGCATCGTTAGTTTCCGCTACAGCTGCGGAAGCCCAGCCGGCGAAGTTCCATTCGGTACAGTTGTTATCCAGCTCAGGCACCAAATTCGCCAAGTCAACAGGATGGGTGCTGTTACCGGTCAGTTGGGCGGGCAGTGTTATGGTGCCGGCACCGGCGTTCAGCGTCACCGTGAACATAGGCTCGTTGACAGTGAGATGCACATTGAGAACGGAATCACAATTGACGGGATCTGCCTCAATTACGTATGAGAGGTTGAACTCACCATAGCTGGTAATGATGGTATCCGGTTGGCCTGCCATAGTGAAGGTGAACGGTAAGGCATGTGCAACGATCGTGTCTTTCGTTGCCAGACGACGATTATCAATAAGGCGGTAAATTGCAAGAGGGGATTGTCCGCTGGCATAACAAGATATAATATTACTGCCATTATTATATTTCATTATATTACGCGTATTATTACCCTTAGCAACTATAGAGGCTACACCGTTGGAGAATGTGATAGTCCAATATGCATTGCCGTCATCGTCAATCCCTTCTTCTGTGCGAAGATAATTGCTACTGCTGCTGGCTGCATATAGGTAGCCTTCTCCAGTATATAGTGTCCATGCATCATTAGTGGCGAGATAGTTTGCGGTCAGCACCTGCACATCATTTCCCACGGGCAAAGTAAGCTTATTACCATCTTTGATGATGGTAGCGACATCTCTGTTATTATCCTTTTGAGTGGTACTCATAGCCACATTGTAATTACCTGAAGCGGCGATGATGATCTGGTCGCCATCGTGCAGGTCATTGGCACTGGTCACGAGTTGCCATTCGTGGCATGTCACCTGAGGTTCAGCCTCGGTGGTAAAGGTTCCCAGACTGCTCCAATCGCTGGTAAGATTGGCTCCGCACGCAGCCTGCACCTGCCACTCATATTCAGTTTCAGCGTTCAGTTCAGTGAAGGTGTAAGTGCTGTCTTGGAGGCCGTTCACTTCTATCCATTGGTTTTCACCTTGGGCATGGTATTTGAGATTCCAGCTCTCCTCCAGATTAGCAGCCCATTTCACCGTTGCGCCATCATGAGCGACAGAGACGGTGCGCAAGTTGGTAGGCACCACACATTCCGGAATGGGCATCACGGTAATATCATCAACATACCAATAATAACTGGTTGCACAATCATATTGACGCAACGCGATGTTAGCATCGGCTGGAACTTCATTGAAGTCAACAGTCTTTTTCTCGTAGGTATTACTTGACCAGTCATTATAGTTGTATATTTTAACAGGCACAAATGTGCTGACATCAGAAAGATCGGTCAAATAACCCACAGCAAATTTACCACAGTTTGCATAGGTCTTATCTTCGGGACGGGTCCAGAATTCCACGCGCAAGGTGTTGGTAGGTTCCGTGAATTGCGGCAGGGCAATCATGTTAGAATTGGAGCCACGGAAGTCAAGACGATAAGAGCTTTCGTGGGCAGTACCAGATTTTATTGTTATGTCACCAGAAATAACCTCCCAGCAATCAAACTTTCCAGATTCAGCAGCTTCAAAGCCCATGGTGTAGGTAATGGGTTGAGCATCACATGGAGTATTGAATGCGTACACATTAACAGGCTCAGAGCTCTCGGTTGCGGAACATTTGGTGCTAATGGTAAAAACACCAGCTGCATAATTATGATTGGCAGTAAGACCAGTAAGTGTGGCGGTGGTACCTTCAATACTCACTGCAGGTGTGGCAGAACCATCAAGTTCCGTATCACCCATCTTGATGATGTAAGTGGGCGTACCTGTATTGCCGCCATCCGTCCATGAAATAGTGGCACTATTAGGACCATTGACAGCCACTGTGACATCTGTGGGCTCTACGCAAGTAGGTGTCGGTTCCACAGTAATATCGTCAACAAGGAGCATACGGTAGAAAGACCCTGACACAGGGACTTCAGCAGCATCAATCATAATAGCGATATAGTTGCCGTTGCCGGAATAGGTGTTGAACGGTATCGTGTACAACTCGTAGGTGGTAGTTGCCGGGGTAAAAGTTGCAATCTCTGTAAAAGTACTGGCATCATTCGGATTCGTCAGCACACCCACTTTGAAAGTGGCATCGTAATTGTTATTGATAGAATAGGCTCTCGCATAGAATTTTATTCTCAAATTGCTAATATCCTGCATAGGAGGCAGAATCGCATACTGAGGCTTGGGATTATAATAAGTATAGTCAGCTGAAGCGTAGGAATGGAATCTCAAGTGGTTAGCGCCAGAATTAGATTCACCGGTTGTCGAATTGACATAGGGATATACATTGTATGAGGCATGACTGCAGGTATTAATATAATTCCAGCAAAATGGCAAGATGTTGACTGTGGTATAGGTAGTGCCTGTCATATCATCAAAGTTCGCCGTAAATTTGTTATCGTTGGTCACAGCACGGGGCGTGCATTCTGTGGTAAAACTAACAGCCTCGCTCCATGTACCGTACTGCTCGTTACCGCAATTGGCACGCGCTCTGATTTGGTATTCTGTGCCGGGGGTAAGATTGCGCAAATAAGCAATCTCTTTTACACCGGATAAGGAAAAGTCAACATCCGAAGACGCAAGAGTCGTCCACTCACCATCTCCTGCCTTGGTTTGCACCTGCCAAGCTGTAGCTTCACTTGCATCCCATAAGACATTTGCGGTGGTGGTGGTCACTGTACTATTAATGACCTGGACGCCTTCCACCAGGTATTCGCAGGCCACCTTGGTAATACTCACGTTGTCAACTGCAGCGGGAGGATCATAAGCAGATACGTCATTTCTCCATGCCAATACTAAATAATAGTTGCCAGCAGCCACGTTGATAGACACGGTTTTATTTTGCCAGCTTGTTGATGGACTTGTTGGTTGATTCAATTGGCCTCCCCCATCCAAGGCTATCCAACCAGTAGGCAGAGAATTAGATCTAATTGTGCCGTAATCGGTTCCTGCGGTCAATGATTCAGAAGCGGGCACCAAGGCCACCCTCAAAAAGTCCCAAGTATCTTCACCCTTGCAATTCCAATCGTATTCAAATGTGTATTTGCTGTCGGTAAAATTGAGGAGCTTTGCGGCAAACACCTTAGTTTCGTCTCCGGAATAGGTATTGCTTGTACCACCATCTTTGGATATGTAAAGGGAGTGTGTTCCACCGTTGCTGGTAGCTGTACCCCAAACCCATGCGTTGGTGAGATTTCCATTAATCAGTTCCCACTCACAGGAGGCACCTTCAAAGTCATCGCTCCAGTAGTCGCCGACAGCGGTGGCCTGGGCGGTGGTGGAGAAACTTACTTCCGCAGGGTCGGAGATGTCAGAAGCGTTACACTTGATATAAACGCGATAAGTATAGTTGGTTTGGGGATCCAAGCCAGTGATAGGATAACTGGTTGTGGTATAGTTATCCTCAATCACGGTTTCCTCATCTCCAACTACTTTCTTTATAATATAGCTGCCTCCTTCATTGGGATTATTCCAAGTAAGAGTGGCTTCTTCATGGGTGACATTAATGGCGGTCAAGCCAGTGGGTGCGAGACAATTAGGAGCCGCACCGATATGCAGTGTATAGTCCACCAAATAGGAATAAGTCCCTGTGTAACAAGGATTCTTTTTAGATTCACCATCAGCTCCTTGGATACGCATACGATAGTCACCGGAAGCAACAGTTGCGGGGACATTGAACGAAAGTTCCAGCGTTCCGCTTAAGATTGTGCTGCTTGGTGTCCAAACACACTCATCGTCGCTGAACGTGAAGTCGTGATTCCAATCAACCCACACCCAAGTATAATAATTATAGTTTGTAGCATATACGATACTCACGTCAACAGTTCCGCCAGGATAGGCTTCACCACTCTGACTGGAATGATCATAATAGTATGAGCTTTGCCCATACATGGAAATATCATCATTTACAGTTCCAAAAGTGACATTAGTTATTCCTGAACCATCTACTGAAGAAGGAGCAGGTACACAATATCCAAGATGCACTGTGGTGGTTATCAAATCAGATTCCTCGGAACCGCATATTGCTGAGACTCCCAATGTGTAATCGTTATTTTCAGTAAGACCTTCAAAAGGATAGGAGGTTGATGAAACAGGAGAATCTGCGGTAAGCGCTCCATTAAGATACACATTCCATGAAGTTTCGCTGCCAGCAGGAGTCCAACCAATATTTAGGGAAGAACTGGTTGAGGAAGTAATACTTATGCTTATAGGCTTCGGACAGGAGGCGGGAAGCATGAAACTGATATCGTCAACATATAGCCTGTATTGATTATTTGAATAGTAATAAATTGCAACATATTTAGTGCCAGCAGGGAAGGCAAACGCATCGGAAAGCGTCCACGATGTGCTACCATTGGTGGATATTTCCGAACCAAAAATGAAGCTTGAAATATCTGCATCAGTGGTAGAATAACCTACCTTGAATGTCTCATTTCCATAACTACTACTTCCCTTGTAGTAAAACTGGACGCGCCCACCGTTTGTGGCATTCAACTCTGGAGAGATGAGATATTGGGTGTTTACATTACCAGAGTATGAAGAAAAACGGAAACCATAGTTATCTGTTTTTGCAGCGCCTGAGTATATGCCAAACTCACCAGCGTTATATCCACTGGGATTCTGGGTAGTCCAGCCATCTACGGACAGATCATTGTCTTCAAAACCATACGAATATGGCAGGCTTTGTTGTGCTTTCAACGCTCCGCCCCAGGAAAGGCTGAGGAGCGTGAGCGTCGTGAGAATGAATAAAAGTTTTTTCATAGGTGTAAATTTTAATTATTTATATTTTTTATTTTATTCCTTGTAGAATGGGAGAAAAACTGGCGCGGGGGCCGCAAAACGGGCGGTCCCAACTGGTTGTTTTTCTCTTTGTTTCTTTCACCATATTGCAGGTAATAAAAAGCGTCAATCCCTCTGTTCATGCGGAGTTTGGCGAGGGTAAGCAATCACAGGTTCACGAGTTTCAGGGCGGCAAAACCGCCGCCGCATGTTCAAACCTACAAAGATATATTTTTGCAATGTAAAAGTCAAGCCCGCGCTGCAATTTTTATTCACAGGGAAAACGAACGAGATTCGAAGTTCAAAATTCAGAATTCAGAATTCAAAGTTTTAAGTTTCAAGTTTCATAATCAAACATTCTACTTTCTCCTCCTTTACTCTTTTACTCTTTTCTCTTTTACCAACTTTACCTCATGCACCTCATACACCGCATGCACCCATTTTACCTCTTTCACCTCATGCACCCACTTTTATCAAAAAAAAATTTATCTTTGCAGTCGTTAAACATTATATTTAAATTTTATTAAATTTCTGAAATTATGCAAAGCAAAGTTAATCCGGTTAAAGAAACGCCCACCTGGGCGGACGTTAAAGCCACCGTCAAAAAGACCAACGAGGACCTCAACAAATTCATCGAAGTCCTTAATCAATCCATTGAGGAAAGAAAAGTTTTGTTCCGTCGTTGGGATATGGAGAACAAGATGCGCGAAGAGGAACGCAAAGCACGCGAGGCCCAATACGAAGAAGAGCGCAAAAAACGCGAAGAGGAATACAAAAAGCGTGAAGAGCAGGAACGCAAGATGCGCGAGAAAGAGGACAAGAAACGTGAAGAGGAACGTAAAGCTCGCGAGGCCAGGTACGAGGAAGAGCGCAGGAAGTTCGAGGAAGAGTACAAAGAACGCGAGAAAAGGCGCGAGAAGGAGAACAAGGAGGCCAACGACAAGTTCAACAAGCTATTAGGCTCGTTCACCTCCCAGTGGGGCAAACTGGTGGAAGAGATCTGCAAACCTGCCGCGCTCAAACTCTTCAGAGAACTGGGCATCGGCATCAAGCAGGTTTACAAGGATGCGCGCAAGGGCTCCTACTACAACAGCGAGATGGAGGTGGACATCATCCTCTGCAACACCACCGTGGCCGTCGCCGTGGAGGTCAAGACCACCTGCAAGGTGGAGGACGTGCAATACTTTCTGGAAAAGATGCCGCATTTCAAAGAGATCTTCCACCCGTTCGCCAGCTGCACCGTTTACGGGGCCATCGCCGCACTCAAATACGACGAAGGCTCGGACATCTACGCACGGCGGAAGGGATTGTTCGTGCTTCACGCCAACAGCGAAGAGGTATTCCTGCTTGAGAAGCCCAAGAAACTGAGGGAGTTCTGAAGAAGTTCAGAATTCAGAATTCAAAATTCAGAATAAAGAATAAAGAATAAAGAATAAAGAATAAAGAATAAAGAAAAAGCGCCGAACTTTAACAAGTTCAGCGCTTTCGTTTTGCGCTCCCTCAAGGACTTGAACCTTGGACCCTCTGATTAACAGTCAGATGCTCTAACCAACTGAGCTAAGGAAGCGGATGGTTAACCGTTGTTGTTAACGGCTGCAAAAATACATTTTTTTTAATATGCCTCAATACTTTTGAAAAAAAAATTATTTTTGCAAAAAAATACAGCCGTTGCTTTCTAGCAATTGCTTTTAAATCAGGATAATATAAAAACCTCAACCGTTATGATCACCCGCAAGAAGGTTTTCACCGAGATCAAAAACTACTTTTTCATCACCATCGGTTTGGCAATTTTTGTCTTGGGATGGTCCGCATTCATGACTCCGTTCGAGGTGACGGGCGGCGGCGTGGCCGGTATCGCCTCCATCCTCTACTTTGCCACCAAAATCCCCATCGGTGTCACCACTTTTGTGCTGAACGCCCTCCTTATCGCTATCGCATGGAAGATTCTCGGTCCCAAATTCTGCATCAATTCCCTGATCTGCACCATCATCATCTCCGTATTCTTCTATATCGGCCAGCGCATCTTCACCAAACCCATCGTCGATGACATGTTCATGAGTGTCATCATCGGTGCCTCGCTTGGTGCATTAGGCGCCGGCATCTCCATCAACTGGGGCGGCAATACCGGCGGACTCGACATCATCGCCCTCATGGTGGGCAAATACCGCAACATCTCCTACGGCAAAGTCAACATGATGTGCAACCTCCTCATCGTAGGCTCCTCGTTTTTCATCCTCCACGATGTGCAGAAACTGGTCTATAGCTTCGTGGTGCTCTTCGTGGGCATGCTGGTGGCCGATACGGTGATCGACGGTTTCCACCAGACCTACCAGTTCATGGTCTTTTCCAAGAAAAACGATGAGATTGCCCGTCGAATCAACAAAGAACTCCAACGTGGGGCCACCTTCCTGAAAGGCTACGGTTCCTACAACCGCCAGGAAAGCGACGTGCTTCTGATCATCGCCCACCGCTCCGACAAAGTGCGCGTGACCCGCATCATCAAGGAGATTGACAATACCGCATTCGTCACCATCACCAAAACGTCCAGCGTGTTCGGAAAAAACTTTGACACATTGAAACTCTGACCCCTCCGAAATACGAAATTCAAAATTCAAAATCCAAAATACAGAATTCATAATATATTTTGATTTTTGATTTTTGAACTTTGAATTTTCCCTTTTACCCTTCACCCCATTTACCCCATTTACCCCATTTACCCCTTTCACCTTATCACCCTTTTCCCTTCACCCATCCATGTCTATCGTCAATTGCAAAATCAACCTCGGCCTGAATATCATCCGCAAACGCGCGGACGGATACCATGACCTGCAAACCGTTTTCTACCCGGTGGATTTTTTCACTGATCAGATCACATTGGAAGACATACCGCAGGATTTTGAGTTCGTGTGTGATAGCGCCCAGGATTTGGGAGCGCAGGAGGACAACCTCTGCGTCAAGGCCTTCCGCCTGCTACAGCGCGACTACGGCATCCATGGCGTGCGATTGGCCTTGGACAAGCACATTCCCACGGGCGCGGGCCTGGGCGGGGGCTCCGCCGACGCGGCCTTCACGCTCAAAATGCTGGCCCAACACTTCCATCTGCCCGTTGACACCCCTACCCTGAAGCAATATGCCGCGCAATTAGGCAGTGATGTCCCCTTCTTCATCGACAACACCCCTGTCTTTGCCACTGGCCGCGGCGAAATCATGACTCCCATCGAACTGGATCTATCCATGTACGACATTAGAATCGTAAAACCGGAGGTTTCCGTTTCCACGCGCGAGGCCTACGCTGGCGTGCATCCGCATGAATCGGACCTCAATTTCGCCGACGTGGTACGCAACGTGCCCGTGCACGAATGGAAAAACTACCTGTACAATGATTTTGAGGAGAGTGTTTTCAAAATCCATCCCCAAACTGCAGAAATCAAGAAACATTTTTACGAGCAGGGAGCCCTCTACGCCGCCATGTCCGGCAGCGGTTCGGCCGTGTTCGGCATCTTTCCGAAATAAGATTTAGTATTTCACCACCAGGAAAATCACCAGCTCCAGCAACAGCACACCGACCAAGCACAACCAGTGCCATCTTTTGGCGCGGTCCGTATAAACGAAATGCTTGTTCAGAATATAGTTCAGGATGCCGACTGGGACAGCCATCAGCGTGAGGTTCAGGTAGTTGTTGTGACTACCAAAATATTCCAACAGGCCAATGCCTCCGATGTTCAACAAGTAGGTGAATGAGGTGACCATCAAAAAACGGAAGAGTAACTTGTTATTCTTGTTCTTGAAGACAAGTATGCCGTAGGTCTTGAAATTGAACAGGATGCTGACGATGGTGGCCAGGAAGTTGGACACCACGTATGCATGAGGCACCTTGAGCAGATGCTCGAAAATATAGAGAAACAGATAATTGACGAACAACCCGAAGAGCGTGTTCAGGATGGCCGTAAGGATAAACCTGATGAATTGAGGTGTAAATATCTTAGCAACGAGTATCTTCAGTTTCTCTATCATCTCAAAAATTTGTGAGCGGCAAAAATACAAAAAAGGAATTACAATGGGCACCGGCTATCTTATCACCGTGATAGAACCGTGATAATCAATGGTTTTCACTTTTCCTTTATAGTAAAATGTGAAGTAGTACACGCCGTCGCTAAGCTGGGATGCATCAAAATACTGCGTTCCTCTGACAATCTCTCCGTTAACCGCATAGGTGTCGTAGTTCTTGGCATGATAGACCATTTTGCCCCAGCGGTCGTAGATGTAAAGTTCATTGGAACGATACTCGTCAGGATCTTCGGGATTGTAGCTGACATTCAGATTCTGGATGGCAAAGCAATCGTTGGAGCCATCGCCATTGGGCGTGATGACATTCGGAAACACGAGATCGTCCTCTATCACCACCGTGTGCGTGATGCTGCTGGAGCACCCGAAACTGCTGATAAGGCTCAGGGTGACATCATAATCGCCCCAGGAGGCGTAGGTGTGATCGGGAGAGAAGGCCGCCGTGTCAGAGCTTCCATCACCGAAATCCCAACGGAGGGCAATATCGCCACTTCCAACGAAGGTGGAATCTGCATAATTGTGGAAATGGATGAGGCCGTTGCTTTCATTGTACATGGAGTGTTCGGGCTCAGAGGCAAACTCCGCTATGGGTTGGTGGTAAATATGCAAACAATTCCATTTGAAAAGGGAGTCATAACAGCCTTCGGGTGTATGCACACGCAGAAACACCGTGTAGGTGCCCGGTTCCTCAATAGTAATCACGGGATTTTGATTGGGCGAGGCGTACGCCAGCGTGCCATCTTCCCGCAAAATCATCCATTCATACTGATAATCAGGATTTTCCTCGGTGGTTTGATCAAACAGTCGCACGGTGGCGGGTGCGCAGCCTGTGCTGTCCTCAAGTCGGAAGTCCGCATGGGGCACTGGGACCACGCCCAGATGGATGGTGTCGCTGCCGTAGCAAGTCAGATTGTTGGCACTGTCCGTGGTGGCTATGTAAACGGTGTAGGTGCCCGCCGAGGCAACCTGGATATCGGGGGTATCATCGCCCGTGTTCCACGTGTAGGTGGTGTTGGGCTCATAGTAGTTGCTGGCAATCAGGGCACGGTCGCCGTAGCAGACATTGAAATCCTCGCCCAGTTCGGGCTTAGGCGACTGCACCACGTGGAGCGGCACCAAAGTGTCGTAGGCGCAACCGAAATCATCTACCACAACTGCGGTGTAGTTAATGTCGCCAGACTCTTCCGGGACGATGTACATACTGCTGGCGCCGGGGCCCACCAAATAGGTAGTGTCCACGTGCACCGCGTACGACCAGTTCTGGGGCAACAAGTGCGGGTCCAGTGCAATCTCCCACTCGTGCAAATATCCGTTGTCGTTGGTCCAGAGATCCTGAATCTCGATGTACCAGTTGCCATTCAGCGGACAGCCCACCATGCCTGCAAAGCTCTGGTTGGGGTGATAAATCTGCGTCATGTTGGCCACATTGCTGGAGTCGATCACGTAGGAATTGGTGCCATCGTCCCACATGGGGTTATAGATGTAGTGGATATTGGCAGGCTCATAGCAGTAGCCGTATGTGCCGCCGGCGTACTGGTAACCCAGTGTGATGTTGTTGGACCAGACATAGTTCCAGGCCTCGCCCATGGGGTTTTGGGCAGGGTTGCAGCTGGTCACCTCCTGCAAGCGGTTAGCGCGCCCCAGATTGGTTCTGAAATAGTGGGAGATACCACCCCACCCGTCGTTTTGATAGTCGGGCACAATGCGGCACGAACTGCCATTTGGACAGAACAGCTTGATACGGATATCCTCAATAGCCGAATGCTCCATCTTGATGCGCACAAAAAGGATGTCGTTGGCGCTGGTGATGGTGGCTGTGGGCGCGAAGGAGGTGAAGTTGACGTAGGAACGATAATAGTAGCCGTAGGGCGGACAGCTGATGCCATCGGGCAGGAACACCGTATCAGTAACTCCAAGGGAAGTAATCTGCTCGCTGCCAACCGAATCCAGCTGCAAGCTCGAAATCTGGTCATAGCCCACACTCAGGTCCAATTGCTGGCCCGTGCAAATGGGCGGCAACGTGCCCACATCCCGTATCGGGTTCTTGGAGGTGCGCACGCGGAAGGTGATGGGGATCAGCGACAGGCACTGCGACTGGTCGGCGGCGCTGATAGAGACATCATAGCCTCTGCCAGGGGTAAAATAGTAATCCACGGAATTGCCGCCAATGCTATCAAGCTCTTCCAAATCGAAATCCCAAAGGAAAGTCGTGGTGTTGTCGGCCTGATGATAGCTGAAGTCATTGTCCGGGTACTCGCCATACACGCTGAAATGGAAGGTGTCGTACGGGCAAATGTCCACATAATAGTATCCATCTTCGGGATTGATATGGGGCAGGTGCGAGCAGTTTGCGGAGTCGATATGAAGCGTGATGCGCTGACATGGCGCGATACAGCTGGTGCGGATCTCGAATCCCGTGCCCCCGCCGGCACCGTCGGAAGTAAACTGCAACGTAACGGCGCCCGTGGTGTTCTGTATGGTGGCGGCATATCGAAACGTGCCCGTCGGGTCGTAGTTGGCATTGTTGATCTTATGCAGCACCGGGCCGTTGACCCCCACGCCGTCGTATATGGTCAAGGTGTCGGAAACATCGATATCCAGATCGGTGATTTCCACCATGACACAGCCGTTGTTGGGGTCGTTGGACAAGATGGTGAGCGTCTCATTGACATTAGGCGCGTAGTTGCCAGTGAGACCTCCGTCATCATAAATCAGCAAGTTACAATTGGTTACAGAAGCCTGCGAACCCATCAGAACAGTGGTCTGAGCTCTTAAAGCCATTACACTGACACACAATATGAAAAATAAAAGTAAATATCTTTTCATAATGCAAGGGATTATTGTCGTTTGCAAAATTAATAAAAATATGTACTACATAGTGTATGTCGTGTTTCCGGTACAAAATGTTACGAAAAAACAGACGTTGTTCTATGGTGAAAATAAATATGTTGGATATAAAGTTTTGATATTAAAAAAATCATATATTTGCAGCCCAAAATTTCAAACGATGGATATAAAGGACTTAAAGGAACAATTTAAGCTTCGGCTATCCGGAGTTGAAGACGGAACATATTGTTATTCAATAGAATGCAAGAAAGAGTTCTTTGAGTTGGCTGAAATCTCCGACGTACGCGACGGCGATCTGCATTTGCGGATTGAGATGGAGAAAACTGAGAAATTGGTGGTTTTGAACTGCCATTTCGAGGGTGAGGTGGTTGCCCCATGCGACCGTTGTCTGCTGCCCGTCACCATCCCGATGGATTTCGACACGCGCCTGATTGTGAAGCTCGTGCCCAGCGTGGAAGAAGGAGAGAATGATGATGATGACGACATCTGGGTGATGGACGAGAATACATACGAGCTGGACATCTTCCACTACGTGTACGAGTCCATCTTCCTGGAGTTGCCGCATCGCATTGTGCATGAGGATGATGAGAACGGCAATCCGACCTGCGATCCTGAGGTGATGCACAAGTTGGAGGAGATGGAGAAAGCCAAGGCTGAGAAAGAAAAAGAAATGGATCCGAGATGGGAAGCGTTGAAGAACCTGAAATTAGATTAAAAAACTATAAAATTTAGATATTATGCCAAATCCTAAAAGAAGACACTCAGCAATGAGAAGAGATAAGAGAAGAGCTCATGACTTCATCACAGCTCCTCAGTTGACGACTTGCAGCCATTGTGGTGCCCCCATCCTGACACATCGTATTTGTCCGGAATGCGGTTACTACAGAGGCAAACAAGCCATCGAAGTCAGCGGTGCTGCTCAGTAAGCACACCCCTGCTATTTTTTTACTTAAGGTTAGATGACATAAGCAATTATGCCATCTTTTTCTGTTTATAGTATGGACATCATTTTCGCAACACACAATCAGCACAAGACCCAGGAGGCGCGCGCCATTCTGGGCGACAAATGGTCTTTGAAGAACCTGCACGACCTCGGCTGCGAGGAAGAGATTCCGGAGACTGCCGACACGCTGCAAGGCAATGCCCTGCAGAAGGCCCAATATGTGGTGGATCATTACCACACGGCCTGTTTTGCAGATGACACAGGCCTTGAGATAGAAGCGCTGGACGGCCGTCCGGGCGTCTATTCTGCCCGCTACGCTGGCGAACATTGCTCCTATCAGGACAATGTGAACAAAGTGCTGAAAGAGATGCAAGGCATGACCAACCGCAGAGCCTGTTTCAAGACGGTGGTGGCCTTGATCATGGATGGCGAAACGCACCTGTTCGAAGGTCGTGTAGATGGCACCATCATTGAGTCGCCGCGCGGCACGGCAGGTTTCGGCTACGATCCTGTTTTCATGCCCGACGGCTACGACCAGACCTTCGCGGAAATGAGTGAAGATGAGAAAAACAGCATCAGCCACCGCGGACGCGCCATGCAGAAACTCATAGCGTTCCTGCAAAAATAATCCGAAAAATCCAGGATTTCCCTTTAATCCAATTCTTTCTTGATGCTCAACAGCATCTCCTTGATCTCAGTCAGGGATGCAATGATGGAAGCGTTGTCGGCCTCCTTGATGAGATTGCCTTTGATGGCATCGCGAGCCCCTTGCAGCGTATAGCCCTTTACCTTGGTCAGATAATGGATGGTGCGAATCAGGGAGATGTCGTTCTTGGAGAAGAACCGGTCTCCTTTTTTGTTCTTGCGCGGCTTCAGCACGTCGAATTCTTTCTCCCAAAAGCGGAGTGTGGAGGCAGGCAGATTGAAAATCTCACAGGTCTCGCCCATGCTGTAATACATCTTTTCCTTGGAATCAAACGATTCGGGAAGGGGCATGTAGCCGCTGTTGTCCATCATCTCTTCATTCATTATTCGTCCTCCATTTGTTTTCTGCGACGCTCATCTTTCTCTTTGATGCTTTCGCGTTTGTCATATAATTTCTTGCCCTTGGCCAAGGAAATATCCAGCTTGGCATAGCCGTTCTCGTTGATCCAAAGCAGCGTAGGCACGATGGTGAAGCCACGCTCGTTGAGTTTGCTCAGCAGCTTGCGCATCTCTTTCTTGGTGAGCAGCAACTTGCGATCGCGCTTGGGCTGGTGGTTGTTGTAGCTGCCGTTCGCGTACTCGCTGATGTGCATGTTGTGCACCCATAACTCGTTCTGGATAAACGAACAATACGCATCCGTAATGTTGGCCTTCCCCGCACGTATCGACTTGATTTCCGTGCCGGTGAGCACGATGCCAGCAGTATATGAGCTAAGCAGAAAGTACTGATAATCAGCCTTTCTGTTCTTGATTTCGATCTGTGAGGGTTTCGTGTTCTTGCTCATAACTTCAAAGGTGTGCAAAAGTACAAAAAATGCGATAAGTTTGTTGCCTGACGGTATGCAGAATTGGGAAATATTATGTACTTTTGCTCCATTCTTTTGAAGCCTCCCTGTTATGCCAAAAATCACCCGAATCGTCCTGACTGGCGGCCCTTGCGCCGGCAAATCCACCATTCTCAAACGGATACAAAACAAATACTCCAACCTGGGTTACGCAGTGTTCACGCTGCCCGAATCCGCCACGCTCTTCATTGAGGCAGGCGCCGACTTCCTGACCAAGGATGCAGACATTTCCTTCACGACTGAATCCAACAAACTGCGGTTCCAGATGGTCATGGAGGATTGTATGACGCGAATTGCCGCTGCAGGCGACAAGCCAGCCCTGATGGTATGCGACCGGGGCACGATGGACACGGCAGCCTACATGGAGCCAGACGCTTGGCAGCACGTAATGGACGCTGTGGGAGAGACTACCGAGAGCCTGCGAGACAAACGCTACGAGGCCGTGCTGCACATCTGCACCGCCGCCAAAGGCGCCGAGCAGTTCTATACGCGCCAGAACAACAACTGCCGCTCCGAGTCGCTGGAGCTGGCCCGCGTGGTAGATGACAACCTCATCGCCGCATGGAAAGGACATCCTGTGCTGCACGTTATCAATGCCGAGCTCTGCTTCGAGGACAAAATCGACCATGTACTGCATATAATTGATGAAATTCTGCATATTAACCGTTAATCGATATAATTAACCATATATCTGTAGAGACGCAATATATTGCGTCTCTACATTAAAATAATAATCAACATGAAGAATATCAGCATGATTGCCGCGGTGGGCGAAAACCTCGAACTCGGCTACAAGAACCAGCTGCTCTGCCATCTACCCGTTGACCTCAAGCATTTCAAGGAGATCACCTCCGGCCATGCAGTCATGATGGGCGACAGAACCTGGGAGTCTTTGCCGAAAAAGCCGCTTCCCAACAGAAGAAACATCGTGATCACACTGGATGATGTCACCTTCCCAGACTGCGAGACAGTGCACTCCATTGAGGACGCCCTCGCCTTGGTACAAGACGAGGAAGAGGAGGCTTTCGTGATGGGCGGTGCTACCATGTACAGGCTTTTTTTACCATACGCCGATAAACTTTATCTCACCAGAATCGTCTCCGCTTTCACCGCTGACGTTTATTTTCCAGCCATAAACGAAGAAGCATGGACGTTAACGGAGAGCACATTCGTCCCGAAAGACGAAAAAAACCAATTCGACTTATATTTTCAAACCTTAATCAGAAAGTAAAAGAAGATGAAAAAGATTGCAATATTCGCGACGCTGTTGGTTATCGTAGCTGTCGCTTTTGCCCAGAAACCCGCTCAACTCCCTGTTCCAGACCTGCCTATAGACGATAGAACCAATCTGGTGACCTATCAGGATGTGGTAAAACAGGAGGGCACGCCTCAAGTGCTTTACGACAGAGCTATGGCATGGGTGAAAAAATACTATAAAAACACGGCCGAGGTGATCAAAAAGGCTGATCCGGAGAAAGGTGTGATAGAGATGCGTTCCAGTGTACGAATCTTCTCCAAACAGAAGGATGGAACTATGGTACAGAAAAACATTGTCTATTACAATTTCAAACTGGAGTGTCGCGAAGGGCGTTACCGTTATACCATCACCAACTTTAACGAAAAGGCCGCTGCTGCTGCTCCCATTGAAAACTGGTTCAAGACCGACAGTCCTTATTGGTCCCCTTCTCAATACGATTGGCTGAATCAGATTGATGAACAGATTAAGAAATTGATCAACTCCTTGGAAGAAGGAATGTTACCGCCAGAGGTCTTTGAAGATGAGTGGTAGAATTTCAGGTTTGTTGCTCCTCGTTTTACTATGTGCAGCCTGCCAGAAGCCTACGGGCACGGCCAGGTTGCATTTTATTTTTTCTGTAGACGGCGATGAATTGCAGCAGGACACGATGTTGTACCAGAATGCTGCGGGAAATCGCTACGAGGTCACGGAGGCTCAATATTTTATTTCCAATGTGATATTGACGAAGTCGGACGGCACGCAACATGCGATAAAGTCCGATCAATGCGCCCATTATGTGGATGCGGACATTCCAGGCACGTTGGTTTGGCATCCTGGCGACGAATTGCCCGCGGGCGCGTACACGTCCGTGTCTTTTGTCTTTGGCTTGGCTCCAGAGCTCAATGTCACGCATGCGTACACGGATGCACCGGAGAACAACATGAGCTGGCCCGCGGTGCTGGGCGGGGGCTACCATTACATGAAAATCAATGGCCGCTGGCAGGCCCCGGACGGGACCGCTCACCCATTCAACTTGCACTCGGGCCGGGTGCTGACCGCCGAAGGGGACACGCTCGAACATTCGTTCACCGTCACGTTGCCATTGGTGCAAAAAACATTGTCCAAAGACGGCATTATGGACATTGTTTTGGACATGAATATCAACCGATGGTTCATCTCCCCGCATATCTACGATTTCAACGAGTATGGCGGCAGTATCATGCAAAACGCCGCAGCGCAGGAGGTGCTGGAAGCCAACGGTTGGGATGTGTTTCAAGCGAAATAAAAAAGGGGAACTTGATGTTCCCCTTATTATTTTTGAAAATCCATCAGAACTTACATTCTGAAGGTGACAGGCACCTGGTAGAAGCAACGTACGGGCTTGCCCATGTTCTTGCCGGGTTTCCATTTCGGCATAGCCATGATACCGCGCACAGCCTCTTTATCGCAGTCGGGATACAACGGAACTTTCACCTTGGCATTGCTCACGCGGCCGTCGCGTTCCACGACGAACTCAATCAGCACCGTACCGGTGATACCATTGTTACGAGCCACTTCAGGATACTGAATCTCTCTGGAAAGGAAGGAGTTCAACGCTTCCATACCGCCAGGGAATTCGGGCATTTCCTCTGTGAAATAAACAGGAGGAGTAGCGTCGGTTTCCTCTTCCACGACTTCCACCACGTCATCCACTTCCTCGATGGCATCATCTTCGAACACGTCCTGACCGAAATCGAAGTCCGTGCTAACCTTGATGTTGTCTTCCACGATGTTAAGCACCACAGCTTGTTGCTGTTGTTGCGGCTCTGGTGGAGGGGGAGGAGTTTGGTCTGTGGCAATGACATCTTCATCTTTCACTTCAATGAAGTCGTCATCGGAAATGGTGAAAGCAGGAGCTTTGTCCTCACTGGCGAAAAGCTCAAAACCAGCATACACCAACCCTAAAACAACTACGAAACCCACCAAGAGAAACAGTGTTCTCTTGTTCTCCAGGTTTCCTCTGTCGGTTTTCTTCGTAATCATAATTATGATGATTTATAAGGTTATTTCTCTTAACATAATTAGCACGGCAAAAGTACTATTTTTCTTTTATAAGAACAACGATTTTTTTTGAAAAAAATTACAATCGGCGATTTTTTTTAAACAAAATAAACAGCGCCGCCGCAATTGTCTTGTTTTGCACCTGTTACGCTTGCCAGACAATTTGCTTCACCTTGCAAACGCAGTATTCCCAGAAAGGCGAAAACCAAAGCTTCTTTGAAATCGATGGTAAGGGAATCCGGAACGATGATATCTCCGCTCCATTGTTGTTGAACACTCTGTATCAAGAAGTTATTATAAGTGCCACCACCAGTAGTCAGCAGTGTGCTGGCACTTTCGGGCAGTACTTGGGCAATTTGGCCAGCAACATGTTGCACTACGGTGTGGAGCAGGTTCGCGACGGATTGATTCTCAAAATCTGCAATCAGCGGCCAAAACTGCTGGTCGAACCACTCTTTGCCCAACGATTTCGGATAGGGCAACCGATAGTATTCCAACTCGTTGAGTTGCTGCAAAAGACCAGGGATGAGATGTCCTCCGCGCGCCAATTTCCCACCCTCGTCGTAGGGTTTTCCGAGCAGATTGGCAAGACGGTTCAGGGCCATGTTGCACGGGGCAATGTCAAAAGCCACGCGCTTGTTCTCTTTCTGAAAGGAGATGTTGCAAAATCCGCCGAGATTGAGGCAGGCATCATATTGGCTAAAAAGCAGGGCATCGCCGATAGGCACCAAAGGTGCTCCTTGCCCGCCCAAGGCCACATCCATAGTACGGAAATCGCAGACAGTGGTAATGCCTGTGCGTGCAGCAATGACAGCCCCACTGCCAATTTGGGTGGTAAGCCCGCAGTGCGGTTGGTGAAACACAGTATGCCCGTGCGAGGCGATGAAGTCGGGCTTGGGCTGGTTGCCCAGCCATTCGTTGATGCGATCGGCAATCAGAGCGCCCAAATCCACATCCAATTTAGCATAATCGAGGGCAGAAAGCCGGGTAGCATTGGCCAGACGGGCCCGAAATGCCAGGTCGTAAGGTATCGTGCAAGCTTTTTCAATGCGGTAATTCCAACGTGCTCCAACTTTTTCAAAGGAACACCACGCCAAGTCCAGCCCATCCAACGAGGTGCCGGACATCACGCCGATCCCGGTGCGGTAGGTTTTGCTCATTGCAACAAGGCGGTTAATCGGTCAAGATGCATACTATTGGAGCCCTTGACCAAAATCAGGGAATCCGTAATGGGCTGCGTTTTCAGCGCTTCGTTGAGCTCCTCCACATCGCGGTAACAGTGCTCCGGCTGGTGGGCGGCGAACTCCGAGCCCACGAACAGGGCGTCCAAATGCAACGCAGCGCACAGTTGGATGATTTTCTGATGCTCTTCGCGGCTCACCGGCCCCAGCTCGCGCATGTCACCCAAAATGGCAAGCTTGTGTGGATGCTGCAATTGGGCGAGGTTGCGTACCGCGGCCTCCATGCTGGTGGGGTTGGCATTATAATAGTCGGAAATAATGACGTTAGTGCCAATCTTGTTGACCTGCGAGCGATGGTTGGAGGGCACGTACTGACCCAAAGCATCGGCAATCTGCTTATCGCTGACTCCGAAATAGTGGCCCACCGCTGCGGCGGCCAAAAAATTGTAAATATTGTAGCTGCCGGTCAAGTGCGTATCAACCTCATGTCCCGCCACGCGGATACGCAGGTAAGGCGACATGTTCACGATATTATCTTCGCCTCCCTCAGCGTAATAGACCACTTTGTCGTAATCCAACCCATCGCGAAGCTTGGAGTCGTTGACATTGACGAAAAGAGTTCCGTTGTCGCCGATGACCGAGCGATAGAGGGCCTTTTTGGTGTGGACAATCTCCGCTTCGGAGCCAAAGCCTTCAATGTGCGCCTTGCCCACATTGGTGATGAGGCCGTAGGTAGGGCGTGCGATGGCGCACAGGTCGGCAATCTCGCCCGGGTGGTTGGCGCCCATCTCCACAATGGCAATCTCATCCGAAGGCTTTATCGAAAGCAAAGTGAGGGGCACGCCGATGTGGTTATTGAGATTACCCTTGGTATAAGCAGTGCGGAATTTCTGCGCCAACACCGTGGAAACCAACTCTTTTGTAGTAGTCTTGCCATTGGTACCCGTAATGCCGATGACGGGGATGGTCAACTGCTGCCGATGATAGGCGGCCAACTGCTGCAGGGTTCCCAAACTGTTCTCCACGAATATGCAGCGCGGGTTGTCCGCCAACGCAGCATTCTCGGTAATGACGTAGGACGCGCCTTGCTCCAGGGCACTGAGCGCGAATTGGTTACCATCGAAACGCTCGCCTTTGAGGCATACGAAGATGCTGTCAGGGATAATGTTCCGCGTATCGGTACAGATTTGCGGATGTTCCAGATATCGGGAGTACAATTTGCTGATTTCCATAGGATTAATGTTGCAAACGTTCAAACAGTTAGTAGATGAACGGGAAAACTCTCTTCAGTTTCTTGGCTTCCATCTCAGGACCGAATTCGGTTTTGTAACGTTTGTAGATAGCGTTGGCGCGGGGCACCAGGTTGGCAAACGTCCAGATGAAGAACACCAAACCGGACAGCGACCACGTGAGGATGGCAAATCCAAGCCACTCGGTGAGCTCGCCCAGATAGTTGGCACTGGTCACATATTCAAACATGAAGCCTTTGGGTAAGTAGTGCTTGTTGTCGTCGTCGCTCTTGCGCAGGTGACGGATGATATAGTCGGAGCGCAGATTGATGTAGAAACCGATGAAGAAAATGCACACGCCGATGATGAATTGCGGCGATTTCAGCCAAGCAAGGTCTGTGTAAGAAAGTCCCAGCACGTGATAATTGCATTTGAAGGACTCAAAGAAAATCCAATAGCCCTGCATCATGGCGTTCAAGATGTTAAACGCGATGCCCATGAACATGACTGCCAGCGACATCTGGCTTTTCTTGCCTTTCATAAGCCATGGAAAAATGAGCGATCGTTGGAAATAGTGTATCTCAAAGATAAGCAAGAACACCATGGGCACAATTTCAAACCGATGTGGCGAACACAGCCAGATAATGATCATGGCCAAGAAGATGGGAAATTCCATGAGGAACCAAGCCAGTTTGTTATTGATAGTCTTACCCCAAGTTTTCTTGGTGAAAGCACCGTAGCTGGCATCGACAAAATAAAGGGAGACAAACACCACAGCAGCGATGCCGATCATCACATATAGATATATGTAAAAAGCGGAAGATAAGATTGCAGCATTCATAATACAAAAAAATGAGGGGTTAATAAATGTAAATTTCCATAGGCATTCTAGCCTGCACACCTTCTTGGTTCATCAGTTGATTCAACCCTTCGTAGGTGAAATAGAAGCGGCCCAGTTTGGCTCTCAAAGCGGCATCCACCTCATCCTCTTTACTGAACAGCATGGTAAACCAGTCTTTCTGTTTGGGATAATAGACGATGGCGTATTTAGAAATTTTAGCCAGTTGAGCGGCTTTGTCTATAGCATCATTGATCGAGCCGAGCTTGTCAACCAAGCCTATCTTGATGGCATCTGCGCCGGCCCACACACGACCTTGTCCGATGCTGTCCACTTGCGCCACAGTCATCTTGCGGCCATCGGCCACACGCTTGGTGAAAGTGCTGTATATGTCTTCAACAGATTTTTGCATCACCATCAGCTCGGTTTCATCCATCGGGCGGAAACCTGTGCCATAATCCGAATGTTTGTTGGTTTTCACGCCGTCAATAGTGACACCCAATTTGTTTTTGAGCGTATTTTGGAAGGAAGGGATCATGCCGAACACACCGATAGAGCCGGTGATAGTATTGGGTTGTGCGATGATGTAGTTGGAATTGCAAGCGATGTAATAACCGCCGGAGGCTGCGTAGTCGCCCATGGAGGTAACCACCACTTTGCCAGCCTTCTTGGCTTTCTCAATTTCCTGCCAGATGTTCTCGGAAGCCAAGGCACTACCGCCAGGAGAATTGATTCTCAACACGATAGCCTTAACATCTTTGTCTTTGTATGCTTTTTTGAATTCTTTGATAAAGCTTTCGGAGTAGATGCCCTGATTATTGTCGCCTTTGCCATCATTAATATTGCCTATGGCATATACGACTGCTATTTTGTCCGTAACTTTACTATCATTATTTTGGATGCTCTTCTTGTATTTTTCAATCGTGACAAAATTGAGATCTTTATCTTCCGCCACGTTGAGTTTGTCTTTCAGCAGTTTTTCCATGTCGCTGGGGAAGCCGATTTTATCCACCAGTTTCAGTCTCAGCGCATCCTTAGGCAGGGCGCAGAGCAGATTGTCGGCGATGGCATTCAGGGTATCTGCCGGAATTTTGCGCGATGCGGAGATGTCACTGATGAACACATCCCACAACGTGTTGGTCAGAAGCGTCAGCTGCTCGCGGTTAGCCTCGCTCATCTTATCCAGAATGTATGGCTCCACGGCACTCTTGAACTGTCCGTGACGCACTACTTGCACATCCACATCCAATTTGTCGATGAGGCCTTTGTAAAACATAATCTGCATGGCATAGCCCTTGAAATCCAGAGAACCTGTGGGGTTGAGGATGATTTTATCGGCCACAGATGCCAAATAATAGCCATTTTGCGCATAGACATCACTATAAGCGTAGATGAACTTGCCGGATTTCTTGAACTCAAGCAGAGCATCGTGAATCTCCTTAACCGTTGCGGGAGAAGCGGACACGGTAGCGGAATTGATGTAAATGCCTTTGATCTTGGGATCGGTGGCTGCGTTCTTGATAGAGGCCAGCACGTCGTCCAAGCCTATCTGACTGTAATAGTTGTTGAACATCTCTAACGGCACATCCATTGCACGCTCGGTCACACTCTGGGTCAGATTGATTTTCAGAATGCTGTTATCCTTCACACCGGCTGAATCTTTGTCCATAGACGAAAATGCAGCAACCATACTGATCAACATCACCATGTAGAGGATGGAGACAAGTATCATGGAAAAGAAGAAGCCCAGCATGGACCCAAACACCACCCGCCAGAATTTCCGGGTACGGGTTTCCGGTTTAGCCGTTGTGGGCTGATTTTGATAGTTTAATTCATTGTCATTCATATTGATGGGATTTTAAAATTATCTAAAGAAATGTCTGAACTTGCTTCTGCATCCACCTTTGAAGAAGGAGATGTATTCCATGAAGACATCCGTGGGGTTGTCCAGTTTGGGCAAACCGAGCAGCAATCCCAGATTGGAGAAAAGTTCAATATTGTTCACGGCAATCGGGCAAGTGGAGTCGGCTTTACTGTTGTGGGCTGCACGCGCGGAGTCGGTGAAGGTGCCGTCGCACTCTTCTGGCAGCGAAGCGGGCAAGATCAAGTCGTAGTCACACGGTCCGTCCTCGAAGAAGGCAGTTTGCAGCACTGACCATGAGCAGTTTTTCGCCACGTCGCAAACCTCTTGCGGAACCTCGGTGCCAGTAGCATTGAACAGAAAGCATTGGTCAAAGTCGCGGGCGGCAATGTGCGCGAGGATATCTACAGGCTCCGTGCACGCGGGATGGCCGTACAGCTCTTGCATCAGCTGGCGATTTTCCTCGTCGAAGGGAACGCCACCCACACAAATGTCGGGGAAGAGGCCCATGTCGAACAAACCCTGGGAGTTCAGCTCGGCTTTCAAGCACAGAAATCCCGACGAGGGTTTGGCTTGGATATCCAGCAACATGCAGAGATTTTCCAGTTCGATGATTCCGCGCTCGTCGAGGAAACGCTCCCAAAAGATAAAAACAGGAGCTTCGTCGCGCAGCAATTGCTCAGCAAAGTTCCGTACATCCTCCTCGGTCAGCTGATTAGAGACCAGCAGGCGGGTTGTGTCTTCTTCTAAAATCCGCTTTTTGTACGTTTCGTAGTTCTTGCCCAGTCCTTGTATGTAAATGCCTTTGGCCAAATCGTTTCGGATGAGGTATTGATTTAGACTTCTGAAAAAATCGCCAAAATTGCGAATATTCAAGTGCCCTGGCGTGTTGAAATCGTAGCGTGGGGTATTGGGGCAGGCTTGCAAAATCTCCAGCGCAGTTTTCTGTGAGATCGCATTGGCTTCTGGATTCAGAAGGGTATAAAACTTGCCGGCTCCGAAAAGTTCGGCAAAGGGCACGATATCGTTCTTATCGATGAAAAACACGGTGCCGCGCCTGTAGTAGTCAAAAGAGCCGATGACGTTAGTGCGCAGGCCCGTGCGCGCGAGACGCTGGATGAGATACAACTCTTCGTTGGAATAGTCGCCAGAGGCCATCACCAAGGTGCGGTTGGGGGCCGCAGTCTTGCTGTGCCGGGCTATCTGTTCATAAGCTTCCTCGAACGAGATGGCCGTGTAGTGTCCGTCGGTTTTGAGAAGAGGTTGTAGAAATCTGTGCATGTATGATTATTTTTGCGTCAGGGCCTGGAAGAGTTCCTCCATGCCCAAAGCGTTTAGCTCGGAGGCGTGTTTCAAGCCGAGTTTCTCTGCCATGGTGGGCAGTTCACTCACCTGTGCATCGGCCACAAGTCTGCCTTTGTTGATGATGATGACGTGGTCGCACATAGCTTGCACTTCCTGCATGATGTGCGTGGAGAGCAGCACGGTGCGGTTTTTGCCGTATGAACGGATGAGCTCGCGGATCTCGATGAGCTGATTGGGGTCCAGACCGGTGGTCGGCTCGTCCAAAATCAGCACTTCAGGATCATGGATGAGCGCCTGGGCAATACCCACGCGCTGCTTGTAACCGCGCGACAGGGCACCGATCTTCTTGTGCTGTTCGGGTTGCAGTCCGGTTTTCTCTATGATATCATTCACTTTGGCGTTGACGTCCGACATGTGGTGGATACCCGCAATAAACTCCAGAAATTCACGCACATACATGTCGTAATAGAGCGGGTTAGCCTCTGAAAGATAGCCTATCTTCTTCCTCAACTCCAAAGAATCTTTCCAGATGTCCAGACCGCATACAGTGACATCGCCCTGAGTGGGAGGAATCAGGCAGGTGATGATCTTCATCATGGTGGTTTTTCCCGCGCCGTTCGGGCCCAAGAAGCCCACGATTTCACCCTTGCGGGCCTCAAAACTCACATCGTTCAAGGCGTACTGATCGCCAAAGACTTTCGTTACGTTTTTTACAATAATTGACATTACTCCAATGTAATTTAAGGCTGCAAAGATATAAAAAAAGGCGGTTGTTAACCGCCTTTTCTTTCAAACTTAATTTTATTTCACGTAGTACGTTAGTCGCATATTGATGCTGACGTGTTTCTGTTTGGATGAGGTATTGAACGCGCCTCCCCATGAGTAGCTGTCCTCCGAAGAGTTTGGCGCCGTGATTTGGAATACGCCGGTGGTGGCATTCTTCAAATCTCCCAGTTTGCCGCCTGCATTCTCCGTGACCGTCTGTGCACGCTCGCGGGCATTCTTGGAAGCTTCTGCCAACATCTCCAACTTCAAATCCGAAAGCTTCGTATAGTAATATTCGGGGTCATCACTGGAAATCTTGATATTCTGGTCATACAGCTCGGAAATCTCACGGATAATCTTCTCGATTTTCTCTACATCCTTGGATTCCACACGGATACGCTGCTCGGCCAAGTATCCTTCAAAAGTCTCCACCCAATGACCGTTCTCCCAGTGAGAGTCATATTTAGGTCTCGTGGAAATATTCTTGAAGTCAATCTCATCCGATTTGATACCTTTGTTGTTCAGAAACTCCTTCACAATCTTGTTCTGGTCCTTGATCAAAGCATACGATCTCTTCATGTCCATGTCGAGCACATCATATCTCAACTCCCAAACAATCAGATCCGAAGTAAAGTCCTTCTCGGCCAAACCAACCACAGACACAGTCTTAGCCGGTTTTTTCGACTGGTAATAGAAAATACCGACAGCGATAGCTGCCAACACAAAACAGATGCCCAAAATGACGGCAACAGTTACTTTATTGTTTTTCATATCAGAGAGATTTAAAAAAAGTTTTCAGGATAAACGAAGAAATGGGGGGAATATTATTGATGTGAAAAAATAATGGGGTTAGCGTATCAGCGTAATCGAGCCGTGGAGCGGGTAGGTGTACTCGCCGGTGAGGGTTCTCACGGTGACTTCGCAACTGTAATAGAACACACCTTCGGAGCATGGTTGGTGGGAGTTTTCATCGCTACCATCCCACATAATGTCGGGATCTGTGGTGGAAAACACGCGCCGACCCCAGCGGTTGTAAATCTTCATATCCACTTCCACGACACCCCGATACGGTGGAATGGGCTGATAGACATCATTGACTCCGTCGCCGTTTGGTGTGAACACATTGGGCAGCGTGTAATCCAAGCACTCGTAGATATCCATGCACACCGTGTCCGAAAGCGCCGAAAGGTTATGGTTGGAATCTGCCACCTTCATGGCAAAGCAGCCGACCACCGTTTCCATTTCACTGAGCTGATACTCACACGGATAGGGCCAGCAAACATCGTTATGGGCAAAAGAATCCACACACACAAATGATCCTTGCATGGAGGGCTTGTAGTAGATATAGTACCAGTACGCATCATGTGCTGCAGAGTCGGAGGCGAACGTCCAACTGTAGGTCACCACATCGCAGTCGGTGGTCACGGACAACACTGGCAACTCCGGAGGCTCGTTGTCAATGGGCGTTGCGCAGACTCGCTGCGAGCGGTTGTAGAGCGGCCCGATGGTGTCGGGAATCCAGTAGTAACCTTGCGCCCGCACATAGTAGCAGTATTCCTCGCCATTCTCCAAACCGCCATCCGTATAGCTGGTATTGGGCGTAGCGCCAATAGAGTCCCAAACCAACCCGTGTTCATCCAGCCGATAGACCACATACTCCACATTGTTCCATGGCTGTTGCACCGACCATGACAGCATCACGCGTTTGTCTGCCGGCGTGGCACGCAGAAAAATAGAAGTAGCAGGATCAGAGGTCTCGATCAGTGTATCTTCATTGAAAAAATGCACACGATATGTATGTGCAGAATCCCGCGTATTCAAGTCGTGGTCAAGATACTCCAGCGTGTCCAAAATGGACAGTAGCGGCGTGGAAATCAGCAATACGGAATCTTGCTCAAGTGCATTGTATCGGTAGAGTTCGTAGTGATATGGAGGAGGAAATGCCACGGAGTCAATCTCCGGCGGCGCAATCCAACGCACCTTCAGCGTGCCGTTCGCGGAATCGGTGGTCACTACATCGGCATTGATAATCAGCGGGGCATCGGAGATGATGTGAACGCAAACCTCATCGGAAACGTAGCTCTCAGCCCCGTCGGGGAAGCGAGCCACCACGCGATAGCAGTAGTCATGGGCATGATACAGCGGCACTTCCGAGCCATCGTCCACAAAGGTAGTGTTGTTCCACGCGGACGTACTCCCAATCCAATAATAGCCTTCGCCAGCAGGCATTCCCGTTTCGCAGTGCTCAGGCTCAAAGGGGTTACTACCATCGCGTCGATAGATGTCATAGCCCACCGCGTTGGGGCAAGAGTCTGGCGACCAGGACAAGTGTACGGTGTTGTTCCATGGCGATACAGCCAAATTCTTCGGCGCCGGAGCCACCACGCGCACATGCAAGGTCTTGAACGACACCAGCGGCACCTGCGGACCGTTGTCCTGGGCCTTGAAGAGCAGCGTATAAGGTTCTATTCTGACATGGTTGCAGTTGGTTCGCCACACCAAGTTGGACACGAAGGGCACGCTGTCGGTAATGGGCATAAACTGCACAGGGCTATCTTGCAGCAGGAGAAGTTCGCCACTGGCAGTGAGTGTCACCATGGTGGACGTAGTATCGCGCACGAGCACAGGCAAGTGCAACACCGTGCCCGCCAGCACGCAAGTGTCATCCACCAGAATCTCCGGCGGCTGGTTATTGCAAGGGGCAATGGTTATCTGCATGTCGCGCACCATACTGCTGATCATCATGCCATTACGCCACTCCTGAATCAGGATGGCGATATTGTACTCACCCGCCATGGTAGGTGTGTCCCAAATCAAATCGCCGGTTACCGGGTCAATGGAAATGGAATTGGACGCTAAGGGCAACGTGTAGCCAGGAATCTCCTCGCCATCGTAGCCACGGCAGCTAATGAGACTATACGACAGACTGTCGCCATCCGGGTCGTATGCGCCAGGATTGTGGTAATAGATAACATTGGTGCAACCGTTGTCAATAGGCGGTGTCATCAGCTGGGGCGATGAGTTGCCCCCGATGAACGGATTGATGACCACAATGGTTTCGATAAAGAAGGGAATCTCCACCGAACTCGGAATGTTGATGATGCCGGCGTTGCGGTTCGGGTCTTCAAAGGTGACATGAAAGGTACCCACGGCCGAGAAGGTGTGCAGCGAAACATAGACATTCTTGCTGATGTAATTGTCAAGGTCGATTTTCTGCAACCGCTGAATTGTGGTCGTAGTGCCATCGCCCCAACTGACGTCAATTTCGGGCCGGTCGGCGGGGCTGGGCGTGTATGTATAAGTTACGATGGTAAACTCGTAGGTCAGGCCGGAGACGTACGTGTAGCTGATCTCTCCAGCCCGTTGGTGTGTGGCGAAGAGGGCCGCCGGAGCCAACAGCAACAAGACCAACGCAAGCGGGCGCAACCAACGTAACACACTATTTTTCATCAACGATTTTCACCAGCTTATTTTGGGTTAACTGATACTGTTCTCCGCTTTCGGGGCACACCGCCCTGCCCTTTTGGTCAAAGGCGAGCTTATGTCCACAGGCACTCACCCAGCCAATTTGCACGGCGGGGTTGCCGACCACCAGGGCATAGTCGGGCACCGACTTGGTGACCACTGCGCCCGCACCCACCAGTGCGTAGCGACCAATCTCGCACCCGCACACGACGGTGGCGTTGGCACCGATAGTCGCACCCTTGCGCACAAGCGTCTTTTTGAATTCCGACTTCCGCTCAATGAAACTTCTGGGATTCAGTACGTTGGTAAACACCATGGAGGGCCCCAAGAAAACATCATCTTCCACCTCGACGCCAGCATAAACAGAGACGTTGTTCTGCACCTTTACATTGTCGCCAATCGTAACTCCCTCCGCCACAAACACGTTTTGGCCAAGAATGCAATTCTGACCAATCTTGCAATGCGACATAAGATGCGAAAAGTGCCAGATTCTGGTACCGTTGCCGATTTGGCAATCGGGATCGATGATAGCGGTGGAGTGAATAGAGGGGGACATGAGGTGAAGGGGTTAATGAGGTGAATGGGGTAAAAGGGGTGAATGGGGAATTAGGAATAAAACTTTGGGCTTTGATTTTGGATTTTGAATTACTTGCTCACGATTTGATCGACAATAAAATGTATCTGTTCGTCAGTTAGTTCGGTGTGCATGGGGAGGGAGAGTACCTCTTTGGAGAGGGTTTCGGAAACGGGGAAGTCGCCTTCGTGGTAGCCGAGGTTACGGTAGGCGGCCTGCAGGTGCAACGGGAGGGGGTAATAGACCATTGTGGGAATGCCCGCGCCGGCCAGCCGTTGTCGCAGGTTGTCGCGATGCTCCGGAGCCACACGAAGGGTGTATTGATGGTATGTGTGCGTAGAATAGGAAGCCTTGGCAGGCGTGATGACGCCAGGGCAGTCAGCCAATGCCTCGTCATAGAGGCTTGCGGCGCGCTGCCGTGCGTGGATGTAGTCGGTGAGATGGGGCAGCTTGACGTTCAACACGGCAGCCTGCAGGGTATCGAGGCGCGAGTTGATGCCGATGTGCTCGTAGTAGTATTTCTGCGACATGCCGTGATTGGCTATGCTGCGCATAGCTGCAGCCAACTCGTCAGAGTTGGTGAGCGCCGCGCCGCCGTCGCCGAAGCAGCCCAGGTTTTTAGTCGGAAAAAAGGAGGTGCAGCCCACATCGCCCATAGTGCCGGCTTGGTGCACAGAGCCGTCGGAGAAGGTGACCTCCGCGCCAAGGGCTTGGCAGGCGTCCTCAACCACAAAGAGTTTGTGTTGGCATGCGATGGTCAGGATGCGCTCCATGTCGGCGCACTGGCCAAACAGATGCACAGGCAGGATGGCCTTGGTGCGCGGGGTGATGACGGCTTCGATTTTGGAAACATCCATGCAGAACGTGTCGGGGGTAACATCCACCAGAACGGGTTTGAGGCCCAAGGTGGCAATCACCTCGATGGTGGAAACGAACGTGAAGGGCACGGTGACAACCTCATCGCCGGGCTGGAGGTCCAGTGCGCGGAGGGCGAGCAAGAGCGCATCAGTGCCGCTGGCGCAGGTCACGGCGTGCGCCGCGCCCGTGCGGGCAACCAAAGCCGAAGCGAAGTCCGACACCTCGGACCCATTGATGTAGTGGGCCTCCGCGAGCACGCGGCGCACCGCCTCATCAACTTCTTCGCGTATGTTTGCATATTGACCTTGCAGGTCAACCATTTGGATGGGTTTCATAATCTTCAAAAAAGCCGTGCAAAAATAGGATAAATTTTTCTATTCCTAAAATTTACTATCTTTGCGCCGCGAAAAAATATAACAATAAATAAATTTAAAACACTAACACCATGTCAGTTATCAAACCTTTCAGAGGATTCCGTCCTCCCCAATCCATCGTTGAAAAACTCGCTTCCCGCCCGTACGACGTGCTGAACTCCGCCGAAGCACGCAAGGAATGCGAAGGCAACCCATACAGCCTGCTCCATGTGACCAAGGCCGAAATCGACCTTCCCGAAGGCACCGACGAGCACTCCCTCGAAGTCTATCTTCAAGTGGTGAAAAACTACAACAGCTTCAAGGACTATGGCTGGCTGGTTCAGGACAAGGAGGAGAAACTCTACATCTACGCCCAAAGCATGAACCCCACCGATCCTAACGCACACTGGCAGTATGGCATCGTGGCCTGCGCCTACAGCGAGGATTACGTGAACAAAATCATCAAGAAACATGAGCTCACCCGCAAGGACAAAGAGGAAGACCGCATGAAACACGTGCGCATCACCAACGCCAACGTGGAGCCGGTGTTCTTCGCATACCCCGCCGTGGCCCGCATCGATGAAATCGTGGCTTCCGTCACCGCACAGAAACCCATCTACGACTTCATCGCCAAGGAAGACGGCTTCGGCCACCGTTTCTGGGTTATCGACGACCGTAAGCTCATCGACGAGCTCGTTGAACTCTTCGCCACCAAAGTGCCCGCCATGTACATCGCCGACGGTCACCACCGCAGCGCAGCCGCCGCACTCGTGGGACAAGAGAAGAAGGAACACAACCCGAACCACACCGGCAAAGAGGAGTACAACTACTTCATGACGGTGATTTTCCCGGACAACCAGCTCAACATTATCGACTACAACCGCGTGGTGAAAGACCTCAACGGCCTCAGCAAGGAGCAATTCCTTGCCGCCGTGGCTGAAACCTACACCGTTGAAGACATGGGCACCGAGATTTACAAACCTGCCAAACTGCACGAATTCAGCATGTATCTCGACGGTCACTGGTACAAGATGAACGCCAAGCCGGGCACGTTCAATGACAACGATCCCATCGGCGTGCTGGATGTCACCATCCTCAGCAACCTCGTCTTGGACAAGATTCTGGGTATCAAGGACCTCCGCACCGACAAGCGCATCGACTTCGTGGGCGGCATCCGCGGTCTCGGCGAACTGAAACGTCGCGTGGATAGCGGCGAGATGAAAGTGGCTTTCGCCCTGTATCCCGTCTCCATGCAGCAGATCATCGACATCGCCGACACGGGCAACATCATGCCTCCCAAGACCACCTGGTTCGAGCCGAAGCTCCGTTCCGGACTGGTTATTCATGAATTAGCATAAGCATAATATAGTACAATGTTCAAGGTTCCTGTATTGCTCGTCCTTTACAATAGGATTGAGGAAACGCACAAAGTATTCCAAATCCTGCGCACCGTGCAGCCCACCACGCTGTACGTGGCCGGCGATGGCCCGAAGCCAGACAACACGCTTGACCGGCTTCATGTTTATCAGGCGCAAAGTGTCATCCAGCCGGAATGGCCATGCCAGGTGCATCGCCTATGGCAAGAGGAGCATCTGGGCAAATCCAAGATGATCGAAACCGCCATCAAGTGGTTTTTCAGCCAAGAGGAGGAGGGTATCATCCTTTTCGACGACACGCTGCCCAGCTACGACTTCTTCCCCTATTGCGAAGAGTTGTTGAGCAAATACAGGAACAATGAACGTATTTACAGTATTGGGGGCACCTACCTGCGGCACCGGAGCCGTAAACGCTACCCCAAGCGGATCAAGAAAGGCGGAAGTTCCTACTTCTTCTCGGCATACGCCGCCACCTGGGGCTTCGCCACCTGGCGCAACCGGATGAACGACTTCACCCTTTCCATGGATGGATACAACAGCGCCGATTTTGAGAAGATTCTGGAGCCTTACATGCACAAACAGAATCATAAAAACTATTGGAAACGGCGTTTCGACAGCATCAAGAAGACCAACGCCTACTATTGGGATTACCAATACAACCTGCACATCTGGGCGCACAAGGGCATCTGCATCACGCCTTATCTGAACCTGACCACCAACATTGGATTCAAAGAGAAGAACAACCAGCGCAAGCTGCGGCGGCTCAAACGGAACGCCTACCCCATCATGCCGCTTGTCCATCCTGACGAAATCGTGCAGAACAACAAAGAGGACAAATATATGTTCCGGCACATCTTCAAAAGGGCGTATCTGTATCTTTTCCGCGACTGGTTGAAGGAAATTCTGCCCAATAAAAACAATTTGGACTGATAACCACTTATTCTTCAAAAAAAAGTGTATTTTTGCGCCCTCAAAAAAACAGATAAAAAATTATGGCAAATAACGAGAAATTAGGCTCTAAGAAAGTGGAGCAAGAAGCTGAAAAAGAAAATTTCGTAACCAGAACACTGGCTTTTTTCAACAAATATCAAAACATTATTTACGGTGTTATCATTGGCGTGCTGGTCATCGCATGTGCTATCATCGCCTTCAACAGATTCTACATCCAGAAGAAGAATGCTGAGGCTTCCGCACAAATCGTGAGACCCATCAGCCTGTTCATGTTAGGCGACACCACTTCCTTGAACCTCGCCCTCGAAGGTGACGACGAGAACGACGGTTTCCTCACCATCGCCAAAGGTTACAAACTCACCCGTACCGCCAACACTGCCAACTACTACGCCGGTCTCACCTATTTGAAATTAGGTCAGAAAGACGAAGCCATGGATTATCTCAAGAAATTCAAAAAGAAAGAAAACGTGCTTTGGTACGCTTGCCAGATGACCATCGGCGACTTGTACGATGATCAAGGCGATGAGGCAACAGCCATCAAATATTACGAAAAGGCTTCCAAGAGCAAAGATCCGCTCTTCACTCCGACCGCTTTGTTCAAACTGGGACAAATGTATGAAAGACAGGAAAAATGGAACGAGGCCCTGAAAGCTTACAGGGAGATTGAAAACAGATTCTACGCTGAATACAACAAGATGAGCATCGCCCAATATGTGGAAAGAGCTCAAGCCAAAGTTTCCAAATAATGACTGAAAAGAAGAAGAATTTATCAGAGTTCGCCCCTTTTAAATTTAATTCTGCTCAAAACATAAGAATCGGTATTGTGGTCAGTGAATGGAACGACCACATTACCGATTCTCTTTTAGAGGGTGCGAGACAATCGTTGCTGGAGCAAAATGTTCCCGCAGACCACATCTTGGTGCATCACGTGCCCGGCAGTTACGAGTTGCCCTCCGGCGCCGACATGCTCTTCCGCATGGCCGACGTGGATGCGGTCATCTGTATCGGATGCATCATCCAAGGGGAAACGCGCCACTTTGAGTTCATCGCCCAGGCAGTGGCCAAGGGCATCATGGACGTGGGGTTGAAGCACGGCAAGCCCGCCATTTTCAGTGTACTCACCTGCGACACCATGCAGCAGGCCGAGGACCGCGCCGGCGGCAAGCACGGTAACAAGGGCGTGGAAGGTGCCGTCAGTTGCATGAAAATGATCGATTTGCAAAGACAACTTAACAAATAATACTATCAGCGATGAGAGTTGTATTCATGGGCACACCGGAATTTGCAGTCACCATCCTCGACCGGATCATCCAAGAGGGACATGAGGTTGCGGGGGTAGTCACCACACCCGACAAGCCTGCGGGCCGCGGGCAGCGCATGCACATCTCCGATGTGAAAAAATATGCGCTGGAGCACAATCTGTTTCTGATGCAACCCGAAAAGATGAAGGATGAGACCTTCGTCGCGCAACTCCAATCATTGAATGCTGACGTATTTGTGGTGGTCGCCTTCCGAATGCTGCCCAAGGTGGTCTATTCCATGCCGCCGAAAGGCACGTTCAATGTGCACGCCTCTCTATTACCGCAGTACCGCGGCGCGGCGCCCATCCAATGGGCCGTCATCAACGGGGAAACAAAAACCGGCGTCACCACGTTCCTGCTCGACGAGCACACCGACACGGGCGCCATCCTCCGGCAGAGCGCCGTGGAGATCACGCGCGAAGACACCGCAGGCACGCTGCACGACAAACTCATGTATGCCGGCGCAGACATCGCCGTGGAAACCCTGCGCGATTTGGAATCCGGTAACTACACGCCCCTGCCACAAGCGGAAATCGCGGAACTGAAGCCTGCCCCGAAAATCTTCAAAGAGGATATGCTCATCCACTGGGATGACTCCGCCGAAAACATCTACAACAAAATCCGCGGACTTTCGCCCTACCCTGCTGCCTTCTCCAGAATCCAGTTCAACGGCAACACTCCCCGGACCCTTTCGCTGAAAATCCTAGGGTGCGAAATCACCCACACTCCAAGCACCCAAAAGCCCGGATCCATGACCATTGTTAATGACAAACAGTTGCTTATTTCCACCAAAACCAGCGACATTTCCGTCAAAACACTACAAATAGAGGGCAAAAAACCGATGGATGTTAAAAATTTCCTGCTTGGTTTCAGATATAAAGATTACACTCTAATTTTATTTTAGTGTATTTTTATTAAAAATACCTTTCGGTTGTAAACACGTGCAGTTAAAAAACACACATAATTAAAAAAAGTGTGCACTATCTGCAATTTCTATTAACTTTGCGGTCACAAAAAAACATATTAACCTTATTAAACTTTAAAGTTATGAATAAAAGCGAATTAATCAATGCAATGGCTGAAAAAGCCGGTTTGACAAAAGTTCAAGCTAAAAACGCTCTCGACGCTTTCATGGGCGCTACGGGTGAGACCTTGAAAAAGGGTGGTAAACTTTCTTTGGTTGGCTTCGGTACTTTCGAAGTGAAACAACGCGCTAAGAGAAAAGGCCACAACCCCAAAACCAACAAGGCTATCACCATCCCCGCTAAGAAAGTTGTTAAGTTCAAACCGGGCGCTGGCTTGAAATTCTAATTTCAACCTATTGTCAATATAAAAAAGCCCTTCTTCAAGGGCTTTTTTTAATTTTCCAAACATGATGCAAATAGAAGATCCTGAGAAACGTCGTGCGCTCATCGCGCATCTGGAACAATTTGTGACTGACACAAGGAAAGAGCGTCTGGAAGAGGTGCTCGCCAATCGCACGCGTCACATCACGGTGGTGCTGGAGGACCTGTACCAGACGCAGAACATCAGCGCGGTGATGCGCAGCTGTGAATGCTATGGCATCCAGGATGCCTACATCGTGGAAAACCGCAACGAGTTCGAAATCCACAAGGACATCAGCATGGGGGCCGACAAGTGGCTCACGCTACACCATTACCCGCACGCGGAGCACAACATGAAGCAGTGTATCGACGATCTGCACGCGAAGGGCTACACGGTAGTGGCCACCCTGCCCGATGAGAAGAAAACCACTATCCAGGATCTGCCCATTGACCGGAAAACAGCCTTTTTGTTCGGCACGGAGCTCACAGGCCTCTCAGAAGAAGCCGTGCGCTATGCCGACTGCAATGCTTTGATACCGATGTACGGATTCACGGAGAGTTTCAATATCTCCAACTCGGCGGCCATCATCCTCTCTAATTTTTCGGAAAGGCTCCGCCATTCAGATGTAGCATGGCGTCTAAGCGAAGAGGAACGTGAAATATTGTATTTCGACTGGCTGCAGAAGAGTGTACGCGATCCGGAGGGCATCATTCGGCATTATCTGTCAACCCATCCGTAACAGCCATTTCCTTTTTCCATTTGAAATAGCCCATCACAGCCACGGCGGTATATACCGCAAAGAGCACAGCGGTGGGATAGAGGCCTTTCCACACGTAAAGGCACAGCGAAACGGCATTGACCACCACCCATAGCAGCCACTGCTCGAGTTGTTTTTGGGCCAACATCCACATGGCCACCACGCTCAAAGAGGTGGTAAACGCGTCGCCCCAGGGCACGGGACTGTCCGTAAAATTCTTCAATATCAGGAAAATGACAAGCCACAGGGTAGCAGACACGAACACCAGGGGGAGTATTTGTTTTTTGGGGGTAAGCACGATGCGCACCTGCACGGGCCCGCCTTGGGGACTATCCTTGCTCCGGAGCCAGGCAACCAAGCCATACACGTTGGCACCGATGTAATACAGATACACAGCGGCATCGGCGTAAAACTTGCCATAGAAGAAAATCACCACATAGAACAGTGACATCACAATGCCCACGGGCCAAAGCCACACATTGGCCTTGTATTCCAAATACAGGTACAGCAGGCCTATGCACGCGCCGATGATTTCTATTGCATCCATACTTTTTTTTCAGATTGAACGGGTGCAAAAATACAAAATTCAGTGCTCCATATTTTTTTGTATCTTTGCCGCTGGAATAAAAAAAACAGTTTAAAATATGGCAAATATTGATTTTCAAGGTAAAACCTACGAATTGGACGGCGACGGCTTCATGCTGAAACCCGAAGAATGGACCGAAGAACTGGCAGCCGAAATCGCCAAGGTTGACGGCATCAACGAACTGACGGAGAATCACTGGAAAGTAATCCATTGCATCCGTGAGAACTACGAAGAGAAAGGCATCGCCCCGATGGTGCGCACCATCTGCAAAACGGCTGACCTCAAATTGAAAGAGATCTACGAACTCTTCCCGCTGGGTCCCGCTAGAGGCGCCTGCCGCGTAGCAGGTCTGCCCAAACCCGAAGGTTGTGTATAATCCATAATCGCTTTACACCATGTCCATCATGCAAATCATCGCCATTGCAGCGGCAGCATTCTGCCTCTGCGGTTTGTTGGTGCATTTCATCCGCATAGTGCGCCTTGGCAAGCCGAACGACCTATCGGAGAAGAGCGGCGACACCACCAAAGGTATCGTCTATGCTAACACCACGGCCATGCTGCCGCAGAACAAGGAATCGGCATACCTGCACATTCCAGGCTATGCAGCCGGCATGTTGTTCCACATCGGCACATTCCTCTGTCTGCTCATTTTCCTGCTATCCCTGTTCCCGTTTTTTAACCGCTGGATTGAAGGCAGCACACTGCGTTTCATCATCGCAGCTGCGCTCGCTATCACCTGTGTGTGCGGTTACATCCTGCTCGTCAGACGGGCTGTGTCTAAGGACCTCAAAGGCTTCTCTAACCCCGACGACTACATCTCCAACGCGCTGACCTCTACATTCCAGCTGTTCACCATCCTCTATCTGATATGGCCGGCATGCGGTTGCAGTGTAACCCTGTATTACATCGTTTGCGCGTTGCTGTTTATCTATATGCCATTCGGAAAACTGAGACATCTGGTGTACTACTTTGCCGCCCGCTACCATCTGGGATTCTTCTACGGCTGGCGCAATGTATGGCCCAAACACGAAGACTAACCATCACTTTACATCATGAAACTTGACTTTTTAGGGGCAACCGAAGAGGTTACCGGTAGCAAATTCCTGCTCACCACCAAAAAGGGAACCAAGATCCTTCTGGACTGTGGTATGTACCAAGGCAAGGGCCTGGAGACCGATGGTATGAACAAGAATTTGGGCTTCGACCCGAAAGAAATCGACTATCTGCTGCTTTCGCACGCCCATATCGACCATTCCGGATTGATACCATATATATATAAGATGGGATTCCGGGGCAAGGTTTTCTGTACCCCAGCCACCCGCGACCTGTGCGCCATCATGCTGGCCGACTCTGGACGAATCCAAGAGGCTGATGCCAAGCAGTTTAACAAAAAGACCGAGCGCATCGGCAAGAAACCTATAGAACCCATCTACACGGAAAAGGACGCCGCCGAGTGTATGGCACAGTTCATCAGCATCCCGCGCGAGCTCACCTTCAGCATCACGCCGGACGTGTCCATCTGTTTCCATGAAACCGGCCACATGCTGGGCAGCAGCGCCATCTACATCACCTTCAAGGAGGGACGCAAAACCCGCACTTTGTGCTACACCGGCGACATCGGGCGATACAACAAGCGCATCCTCCCCGACCCCGAACCGTTCCCGCACGCCGACTACATCATTACCGAATCCACTTACGGCGACCGGCTGCACTCCACACTGGACGAGGCCGACCAAGAGTTGATGTTGGTGGTGAAGGATGCTTGCGCCAAACGGAGAGGCAAACTGCTCATCCCGTCGTTCGCCATCGGCAGAACTCAGGAGATTGTCTATTCGCTACACCGTTTGAAACTGGCCGGCGACCTGCCCGATATCGAAATCTTTGTAGATAGCCCACTCGCCTGTTCCGCCACGAACATTTACCGGCTGCACGACGAGAACTTCAACGCCGACATTCGTCAATTTATGGAGAAAACGAAGGATCCTTTCGGCTTCGACAACCTCACCTACGTGCGCACGATTGACGACTCCAAGCGACTCAACACCTACAACCGTCCTTGCATTATCATCTCCGCCTCCGGCATGATGGAGGCCGGGCGTATTAAGCACCACCTGGCCAACAACATCGAGGACCCGAAAACCACGATATTGTGCGTGGGGTACTGCTCTCCCACCACTTTGGGTGCCAAGATCATGCGCGGCGACAAGAAAGTCTCCATTTTTGGAGAAATCTATGACGTAAAAGCGCAATTGGCCCGCATTGATGCTTACTCCGGTCACGCCGACTACAATGAACTCATCCAGTACTTGTCCTGCCAAAAAGGCAACCGCCGCCTGAAGAAAATTTTCATCGTGCATGGTGAGGACGACGTGCGCAAGGCCTACGTCAAGCATCTGGCTGATGCAGGGTTTAAGAAGACGCAGATTCCGATGTTCAGGGAAAGCGTGGAACTTGTATAGTTTAGAGTTTATAGTTTATAGATAATAGTAAATGGATCAAAAGAATATTTTGATTACCGGTGCCAACGGCCAATTGGGAAGATGCCTGCAAGACAAGGCAAAGCTGCCCGAGTGGAACATGCATCAATTTTTTTATACAGATGTAGATACCTTGGACATTTGCGACAAGGCCCAGATCGAGCGTTTCATTTCGGAACATTCCATAGATGTCATCATCAATGCGGCGGCTTACACTGCAGTTGACAAGGCCGAGGACGATGTAGAGATGGCCTACAAACTGAATCGCGATGCCGTACGGAATCTGGCTGAAGTCGCTCGTGAGCACAATTGTCTGTTAGTGCACATCTCCACCGACTATGTATTTTCCGGTGAATCCTGCCATCCGTACAAAGAGGACGATACGCCTGCGCCGAAATCCGTTTACGGAGCATCAAAGCTGGCTGGGGAAGAAGCCATTGCAGCAGTTGGTTGCTGTGCCATCGTCATCCGTACCTCCTGGTTGTACTCTGAATACGGACGCAACTTTGTGAAGACGATGTTGCAGTTGGGACGCGAGCGCGATAAGGTGTCGGTAGTGTGCGACCAAATCGGCGGCCCCACCTATGCAGGCGACCTTGCGCAGGTGGTAATGCTATGTGTCACGGCTGATGGTGAGCACGAGGGAATCCATTTTTACAACTTCGCCAACGAGGGTTGCATCAGCTGGTATGACTTCGCCGAAGCCATCATGGAGATTTCGGAGAACCAGTGTTCCGTGCATCCCATTTTTACGGGCGAATATCCGGCAAAAGCCTCAAGACCTGCCTATTCAGTGTTCAATTTGAGGAAGGTGAAAGAGAAATTCGGTATCACCATCCCATATTGGCGCAATAGTTTAATACTGACTATCAATAAGTTATCGGATAAATAAAATTTTTTATCCAAAAAAGTCGGGGGTTTCAAAAAATATTGTATTTTTGCCAACCATTTAAAACCCACCTGTGGGTTGTTCTTTTCATAATGAAAAAAGCCGTTGTAGCTCAGTGGTAGAGTACATCCTTGGTAAGGATGGGGTCATGAGTTCAACTCTCATCAACGGCTCCACTTGAAACAAACAAGCAAAAATATTAATCATTAATTTATAAGAAAAATGGCAAAAGAGAAATTTGAACGCACTAAACCCCACGTAAATGTGGGTACAATCGGTCACATTGACCACGGCAAAACGACCTTGACCGCTGCCATCACCACAGTTTTGGCTAACGAAGGTCTTTCCGAAGTGAGATCTTTCGACTCTATCGATAATGCTCCTGAGGAGAAAGAGCGTGGTATTACCATCAACACCGCTCACATCGAGTACCAAACCGCTACTCGTCACTACGCACACGTTGACTGTCCGGGTCACGCCGACTATGTGAAGAACATGGTAACGGGTGCTGCCCAGATGGACGGCGCTATCCTCGTGGTGGCTGCTACCGATGGTCCGATGCCTCAGACCCGTGAGCACATCCTGTTGGCAAAACAGGTTGGTGTGCCAAAAATGGTTGTTTTCATGAACAAGGTTGACTTGGTTGACGACCCTGAGTTGCTCGACCTCGTTGAAATGGAAATCCGTGACTTGCTGTCCTTCTACGGATTCGACGGTGACAACACCCCGGTTATCCGTGGTTCCGCTCTTGGTGGCTTGAACCTCGAACCGAAGTGGGTTGAGAAGATCATGGAACTCATGAACGCAGTTGACACTTGGATTCCGCTGCCTCCGCGTGACGTTGATAAAGACTTCCTCATGCCTGTGGAAGACGTATTCTCCATCACCGGTCGTGGTACCGTGGCTACCGGTCGTATCGAGACTGGTGTGATCCACACCTCCGATCCTGTTGACATCATTGGTATGGGTGCTGAGAAGCTGAAATCCGTCGTTACCGGTGTGGAAATGTTCCGCAAGATCCTCGATGAAGGTGAAGCTGGTGACAACGTAGGTCTGTTGCTCCGCGGTATCGACAAAGACGAAATCCGTCGTGGTA